>Ga0213875_10000454_pt1 | contig 35453 bp, 34 predicted proteins | sample BarmaccomBMRX_R8_FD_160105 | JGI IMG/M metagenome (GOLD analysis project Ga0213875, IMG submission 160105) | Root-associated microbial communities from Barbacenia macrantha in rupestrian grasslands, the National Park of Serra do Cipo, Brazil - RX_R8 | ecosystem: Host-associated > Plants > Roots...
TGCGCCGACGCGCCCAGGACTCCAACTGCGAGCGCTCGTCCTCGCTCAACTCAATGACCGCAGCAGTATTGATAGGCATACATACTGCCTACCCCTCTGCAATTGAATTAATGCGTCAGCACACTAGTGGTCGGCCATCGCGGTCGCCAGCCCTGCATCGCCGCCAGGACCCGCTCGGCTTCGCGGGGGTCGCCGAGCGCCTCGATCAGCTCGCGCTCGAGGGCACCCGCCGCAGTCTCGGCGCGCTCGAGCAGCTCCCGGACCGCCGCGTCAATCCGGTGCGCAGCACCCGCCGATGCGCCGATTGGGCTCCCGCTCCACTGGCGCTTCAGCGGTGCTGGTCGGCATCGCGCTGGTAGGTCTGCAGCCCCGGTCGCATCGACTTGCGGTCCAGGAACTGCTCGAGCCCGGCCGCGCGCCCGCCCTCCCGGTCGAGGAACTGGGACTGCTCGAGCTTGGCGTAGAGAAAGTCCTCCGCGGCCTCCCAGCTCATCTCCTGGCAGTGGCGGAAGCCGAGCTTGGCGGCGCGCAGGACGACGGGGTTCTTGGCCTTCAGCTCGTCGGCCAGGGCGGCTACGGCCTTGCGCAGCTCCGCGCGGGGGACCGACTGGTTGACCAGGCCCATGGCCGCGGCGCGGGGGCCGTCGAAGGTGCGGCCGGTCATGATGTAGAGCATCGCGTCGCGGGTGCCGACGGTCTCGGCGAGCGCGCGGGAGACGTTGCCGCCGGGGGGAATGCCCCAGTTGATCTCCGAGAGGCCGAACGTCGCCTCGTCGGCCGCGACCGCCAGGTCGCAGGCGACCAGGGGCGTGAACGCGCCACCGAAGCACCAGCCGTTGACCATCGCGATCGTCGGCTTGGGATAGGTGCGCAGCGTCCGCCACTGCCAGCCCATCGAGTCACGGCGGACCCGGCGCTGGACGTGGTCGGGCTGCTCGTCGACCTCGCGGAAGTACTCCTTGAGGTCCATGCCGGCCGAGAACGCCTCGCCGGCGCCGGTCAGCACGAGGACGGCGGCCTCGGGCTCGGCGTCGAGCGCCTCGAGGACCTCAAGCATCTCGGCGTTCAGGGTCGGGTTCATCGCGTTGCGCTTCTCCGGGCGGTTGAGCGTCACCCAGGCGACCCCATCCGAGATCTCCAGGTCGACGCAGCTCCACTGGGTCGAGATGGCCATCGGCGACTCCTTCGTGTTCGATCGCGGTTGAGAGCATCAGCCAAACGTACGCTTCTGACCTCCGGCAGTCGATGCCTCACAGCTCGCGCCGCGAGCGGTGCGCAGCGTCGTGAGGCCCGCCGCCTCGGACTCCGCCGCGCGCTCATCCAACGTGTGATCGACGAGCACGGTGTCGACTCGCGCAACGCCGATCGTCGTCGGCCAGAAGCGCACGAAGCCTATTCGAACAGCGCCCCCCGGAGGCAGACGAGGTCCCTGAGCTGCTTGAGCTTGTAGGGCAGCGACCAGTTCCACAGCGGTGAACGACCGACGGATCAGCTCCGAGATACTCGTCACGCGTCGCCGCCACGATCTGGGGCGACAGATCGCAGCGGTTCTGCTCGGTCAACCCGGCGCTCGCCGCATCGAGACCCGCGTCGCGGGGCGATCTCCGCGATGTCGCCGCGCGGCGGCCGTTTCGCGCGCTGGACTTCCTCAGCCCCGTCGAGGACCGCACCGGCGACCGGCCCGCGACACCCTCCGCCGAGAGGGTGCCATCCGTCCCGGAGCGCGGCAGGTATAACCCCCCGGTGAACCGTCCGCGAGAGCCGCGCGACCCGGACTTCGCGCGGCGCGTCCACCACAGCTTTGCCAAGCAGGGTTTGATGGCGACGTTCGCCGCCGAGCTCGCGACCGTCGAGCCCGGGACGGTCGAGATCACCGTACCCTTCGCACCGGGTCTGACCCAGCAGGACGGGGTCCTGCACGCCGGGGGTGGTCATCGCCGCCATCGACAGCGCCTTCGGCTACGCCGCGTTGACGCTCATGGAGCCCGACCGCCGGGTCTTGACGGTCGAGCTCAAGGTCAACCTGCTCGCCGCCGCGGATGGTGAGCGACTGCTGGCGCGCGGGGAGGTGCTGCGCCCCGGGCGAACCGATCCGGCGACGAGGCCCAGCACGTCGCCACCATCCTCACCACCATGATCGGCGTCCGGGCTTGAGGAACCGGCTCGCCGTCGGGCGAGGAGCGTCAGTTTCACCGACCGCCGCCGCGGAGGCAGGCGGACGGCGGCGGGCCGCCGGCCCACCGCCGTCCACCGGACAGAGCCGACAAGTTCAGCCGAGCGTCAGCGTGCCGCTGGTCGCGAACTGCGCGGCGACCGGACTGGCGTTCACGTCGCACTTGCCGTTCTTGAACGGCCCGACGAGGCTGCCGACAGACTTGAAGCTGCCGTGGCCGGTGATGCCGGCGTACGCCCCGGTGCCGCCGGTGAGCTTCACCTTCCCGGACTGACTGAAGGTGGCGTAGCAGGCCGTCTTATCCACCGTCATCTTGGCCTTGCTCTGGTTGCTGGGCTGGGCGAAGATCTTGCCCTTGCGAAGCGCCAGCGTGGCCTTGCCCTTCCCGGGCAGGATCGCCGTCCCGCCGTCGACGAACGCCCCCGTCAGGATCGCGCTGGAGCGATTGGAGTTGCCCGTCGCGGTCGAGACGAACGTGAAGTGCTCGGTGCCCGAGAAGCCCACGCTCGCCGCCGCAGGACCGCCCGCGACCGCGATCGCGACAAGCGTTGCCGCGCTGATGCCAGCCAGCCTTGTCCGGTGCATATGAACTGACCTTTCCGGCCGGTCCCCCCGGCCCCGTGGATTGAACGACGCGACACTAACCCAGCCCGCCGGGCACCATCAAGGTCGGATGTAGTACGTCGTCGTGCCGGGCGCACGCCTCGGCGAGATCGGCGATCGACTTGGCGGGCACGGTCTGCGCGGCCGGCCGAGACGACCCCCTCGCGCTGGCACCGAGCACCCCGCCATGTGTGCTCATGCACGACCCAGCGGCGGTCGTCCGGTGTGCGGCTGATCCCTGAGCAGGCTTGGGTAGGCGATCAGCAGACGCCCGGGTGAGTCGGGTCGCATATGAAGACGATCTCGCCGACGATGAAGGCGCGGCCTCAGTCGGCTTGATCGCGGAGCCATCCTCCGGGAGAGGACGAGCGCGATGATCGCCGGGACCAGGCAGGCCAAGAACACCAGGAGGCTGTTGCGGGGCTCCCCGTGGCGCCCTCGCGGCGACGGCGGGTGTGCTGCGCGCGCTCGGGGATGATCCAGGCCAGCGCGGTCCTGGGTAGGCGGGGTGCCCTACGCGCAGTCGTCAGTCGCCCACTCATGTTCGACCCTGCGAGTCCGACGAGCCCGCTCGCCCGGGCCATCGGCATCCGCGAGAGCCCCGACGCCCGGGGCTGGATAGGTAGCCTGACCGCTGGTGAGTCTCGCGTTCCTCTGACCTCGCTGGTGATCGTCGCGATGCCTGGCACCGGAGCGCTGATCACGCTGTCTGCCGGCGTCTCCCGTGGCGCGCGCGAGCATCGTGGCCGCGTTCGGCTGCACGCTGGGGATCGTCCCCCACCTGATCGCGGCGGTCACCGGCACCGCAGCGCTGCTGCGCGCCAGCGGCCTCGCGTTCGATGCGCTGCGGGCCGCCGGCGTTGTCTATCTGCTGTTCATGGCCGTGACGACCTTAGGTGACAAGAGCCGGCTCGCTGTCCAGGACGACCAGCCGGCACGCTCGCCGGTGCGGGTGATCGGCTCGGCGATGCTCGCAAACCTGCTCAACCCGAAGCTGACCGTGTTCTTCTTTGCGTTCCTGCCACAGTTCGTGCCGCCGCATGCCCCGGACGAGCTCGCGCGGCTGCTGCTGCTCAGCGGCGCGTTCATGGCGATGACGTTCGTCGTTTTCGTCATCTACGGCGTCGGCGCGGCTGTCGTCCGCCGCCACGTCATCGAGCGGCCCAGGGTCATCCAGCAGGTCCGACGCGTGTTCGCCGCGTCGTTCGTGGGCCTCGGCATCAAGCTCGCCGCAACCTCCCGCTGAACAGCGTCAGCTGGATCCGGCCGCCGGTCGCTGCAGCGCTGATCGCCGTCGCCTGGACGTCGCATCCGCGCGACGGAGGGCATCACCTCCGCCGATCGACGTCTGGCTACCGTCTGATCCCACGAGCGCCAGGTGATCGCCGACCACGGAAGCCGGACTCAGGCGATCCTCGCCAGCGGGCCGGCGTTGGGGCGATCCGGCGGGACGCACACCATGCCTTCCGAGAAGCCCGCCGGGCCGATCCCGAAGGCGGCGTTGAAGCGGTCGAGGTTGACGACCGTCAGCAGCGCGGTGATCTCGACGAGCTGCTGATCGCTGAAGTGCTCCTTCATTGCAGCGAACAGCTCGTCGGTGACCTCGACCGGGGTCCGCATGACGGCGACTGCGTAATCGAGCGCGAGTCTCTCGCGCTCGGTGAACAGGTCGCTCTGGCGGTAGTACGGCAGCGCCCGTAGCTCATCGTCGCAGAAGCCGGAGTGGCGACAGATCTGGGAGCCGAGGTCGACGCAGTATTCGCAGCCGATCATCTGCGCGCCTTTGAGCTCGACCAGGTTCTTGATCCGGTCATCGACGGCTTTCCCCTTGCGCACCGACTGGTTGAACTTGCCCATCCCGAACAGCATCTTGGGCTGGTGGGCCCAGATCTCGATCGGCTCCATCCCGCTGGCGGTCTGCGGCTCGCGGCCGCTCAGCTTCTTCATCATCTTCGGACCGAACCTGTAGACCAACTTCAGCTTGAGCCCTGCCCGATCCTTCGCTACTCCTGCAATCCGTGCCAACGGACACCTCCTGTCACATCGGTTGGGGTTGGGGGGTCTATCTGACATGACCCGCGAGACCCCTGAGGTGTGACAGAGATGGACGAACTCGAGCTGGCCAAGGCGTTCGAGCTCCAGCGACCCCAGCTGCGCGCGGTCGCCTACCGGATCCTCGGCTCCCTGACCGACGGCGACGATGCCGTGCAGGAGGCCTGGCTACGACTACGGCGTGTCGACGCCGAGCAGATCGACAGCCTCGAGCGGTGGTTGACCACGGTCGTCGCCCGGATCTGTCTGAACCTGCTTCGATCCCGCCGAACCCGAGGCGACCAGCCACTCGACGGCTTGCGGCCGGAGCCGATCATCGACAACCCGGCGGCCGGAACCGACCCTGAGCACGATGCGCTGCTCGCGGATTCGGTCGGGATCGCGCTCCAGGTGGTGCTGGACACGCTCAATCCGGCGGAGCGGCTTGCGTTCGTGCTGCACGACATGTTCGCGGTGCCGTTTGGGGACATCGCGCAGATGCTCGACCGCTCACCGCAGGCAACCCGCCAGCTCGCAAGCCGCGCCCGCCGCCGGGTGCACGACGCGGCGCCGCCACCGGATCCGGACCTGACCCGCCAGCAGGCGGTCGTCGACGCCTACTTCGCCGCCGCCCGTGAGGGCGACTTCGAGGCGCTGGTGGCGGTGCTCGACCCGGATGTCGTGCTCCGCGCCCACCGCCAAGACGGCGATCCGGTCGAGCTGCGCGGCGCCACACGGGTCGCGCGCGGAGCGCTGGCCGCCCGGGGTTTCGCGCCGTACGTTCGCGCGGCTCTGATCAACGGCGCCGCCGGCGTGGTCGCGTTCGACGGCGACCGACCGTTCGCGGTGCTGGCATTCACGGTCGCCGGAGGCCGCGCGGCGGCGATCGACGTGTTCAACGACCCTGAGCTGGTCGCCAAGCTCGACATTGGCAGGATCGCCGCTTGAGCAGCACGCAGGACGTCAGCCAAGGTGGCGCCGCCCACCGGTGCGCTCCGAGCGCCAACGGCTCCTCGCGCCGAGCACGCTGCCGGTGGTGCTGACCGCAGCCACCGCGCGAGGTCTGCGGTGCGCGCGAGGCGCGGCCGCGTCGACTTGGACCGCTGTGTCAGCTGACCGGCGTCGAGAGCCAGCAGGGGCCGCTCGCCACCGCCGAGAGCGCCAGACCGGTTACCTGGAGGCGTGCCAGCGGACCAGCCCGCTCGCGCACGTACCGTAACGCCGGGTGCGCCAGGTGATCCGCATCGTCCCCTGGACGGTCCTGCGGGTCGTGAACGTCGCGCCCAGCGCGTAGTGGGTGCCGGTGGGGTCGGTGAAGCGGTGCGTGAAGCCCATGCCGCCTGCGGTGTTGAGGGTCCACCGCACGCCCCGGGTGATCTGGTGGTAGAGCGGCCGGTGGCGCGTGCACGCGAGCCTGAACTCAAAGCCGACCCCGAGGACCGTGTGACGGTTTGAGCTCACCCGGAGTCGAATCGGCTCGCGCTGGCCGGTTCGTCCCCGGTATGTGCCGGCGAGTGGCTTGGACGTGGGAGCCGGAGCGGGATGAGAGGGAGGTGGTGTGGTCGGAGGGGAGCTGGGCGTACTGGTTGGAGCGACTGCTGTGATCCACTGGTTGGCCCAGGGTGCGATGGCGTCGGCTCGGGTGAAGTAGGCCGGGATGGTGGTGCTGCACCCGGAAGGTCCGAAGCTTGTGATCCCGGCTTCGATCCAGGCGTCGTTCACGACTTCGAGAAGCGGTCCGCCGCTGTCCCCGTTGCAGGTGGTGTCCTGGTAGCTGGGCGGGTAGATCGCGCAGAGCTGGGAGAGCGTGTCGAAGCTGGCGCCGAGCTGCGACGCCTGCTGGGCGCAATATCCCGGGTCTTGGACGACGTCGGTTCCGTATTGCAGGTTGTCGGGGAGGTCTCCCGCGTCGTCGGTTACCCCCCAGCCGACGATCGCGCCGGTGCTTCCGCCCGCGTAGAGCGACGCGTCCGTGGGGGAGGTCGCCAGGGGCACGGGTGCCGTGGCCGCGGGGCTGCTGAGCACGAGCAGTCCCGCGTCGCCGTGAAGCGTGCTGGGGTCAAACGTCGGGTACGGGATGACCCGCGAGACCCCGCTGACCTGTCCCGGGGTGCTGAGGCTGCTGGTCCCGGTCATCACCTCATATCCGGATGGGCTGTATGCGATGCCGGTGTCCGTGTCCTCGGCGCAGTGACCGGCGGTGAGCACGACGTTGGAGGAGATCAGCGTTCCGGAGCACAGAAACGCGTTGGTCCCGTCGTCATAGGTGACGCGCGCGAGGAATCCGAGCTCGCCCGCGCCGACGTTCTGTCCGCCGATGATCCGCGGTCTCTTGACCTTTAGGATGGGTGATCGATGCGAGCGGTTCGGGACCGCGCGGCTCGACTTGGCGTAGCCTGCCGCCGGGACGGTCAGGCAGATAAGCCCGAGCAGCACGAACGTCGAGATTCGAATTCGGGTGAGCACATCACCGGGTATCGACCGATCGGCTTGAGGGGTTGAGATCTCCGCCGTACTGCTGGACGATCGGCGGATGGCGCTCTTGCGCAATGCCTCCGAGCGCCGCTGCCCACCGATCCGCGCCTGAGCCCGGTTAAGAAGCCTCAGGCTCGAAGGGCGGCGATCCCCGAGCCGATGCTCAGCAGCCCGGCGGTGTCGTGGCCGGCCGGGGAGCGGGTGATGCATGTCCCGCCCGGCGCGCAACGAGCGCAGCAGCGCGGTCGCGCGGTGGCGGGCCTTGTACTTGCGCCGGCTGGACTGACGGCCGGGGCGGTACGTCGAGCGCGGGCGCTTGACCACGCGGCGATGAGTCGTCCGCGCGCGCCCACGCCGCGGTCGCTTTCGCGCGCTCGTCGGTCGACCGCGAAGACCACGTATGGCACGGCGAGGAACCAGGCCAGTCGCACGGTGACGACCACACCGGTGACAGCTGCCGCGTAGCCGACGAGCGCCCCAGCCGACTGCACGGGAAGGCCGTCGACGACGCTGTGGAGTGAAGGCCGACGAGCACGAAGAGGATGGCCAAGACCCATGAGAAGACACCGGCCCAGGTGATGCTGCGCTGGGGCCTCCAGCACGGACGCTCCGTGATCCCGAAATCCACCAAGCCCAGCCGGATCAAAGAGAACTTCAACCTCTTCGACTTCGAACTCTCGACCGACGAGATGGCCGCCATTGACGCCCTGGACACCGGCCGCCGTGGCGGTCCGGAACCCACGGCAATTACCTTGCAGACTTCGGTCGCGAGATCCCCGAGGCCTGAAAAGCCGTCGGATCGGCACGAGAACCGTTCGGGACGCGTCCCCGGCAGCGAGGCTGACGCTCGATCGTTGGACTGTTTTGTCAGCCAACGAGCGGTTTCTGGCGGTTCGTGGCGGTCGCCTGCTCCACGACCAGATCCGCAATCCCCAATAACCACGGGGAGTTCCTGCAAATCGTCAGATGCCGGAGGAGGGACTCGAACCCCCGACACGCGGATTATGATTCCGCTGCTCTAACCGACTGAGCTACTCCGGCGGGGGCGCGAAGCTTAGTTGCTGTCCGGTGCAGCGCCGGAGGGTCAGTTCGTCCCCCAGGTTCGCCAGCGCTCCAGCAGGGTGAAGCCGACGCGCTCGTAGAGGCCGGCCGCGGCGTCGGAGGCCTGCAGCCAGCTCCAGCTCGCGCCCGCGGCCCGCGCGTCCGAGACCGCGCGCGCGACCAGCGCCGTGGCGTAGCCGCGCCGGCGGTGCTCGGGAACGGTGGCGACGTCGAACGCCGCGACGGCGTCGCCAGTGGTGACCGACAGCGCGGTGGCGACCGGCCGGTCGCCGACCTCGCCGACGTAGCCGCGGACCTCGGGTCGGGCGAGGACGGCGGGGGTGACGAGAGCATCGGCGTCGATGCCAGGGGGGAGGAGGTCCGCGGCGTCGGCGATCTGCGCGTGCAGTGCGGCCTCGGGTGGCTGCAGGCGTCGGACCGCGAGCTCGGGCGGCCGTTGACCGCGCACCGGCCCCTCGGCGACGTACACCCCGACCTCGGGTCCGGCGACCAGCCCCAGGGCCGCGGCCGCCGCCGGCGCGGCGGCGCAGGCGGGGGAGGCTTCGAGGCAGTAGGGCAGGTCCGCGGCGGCGACCCGGGCCAGCGCCGCCTCGATCGCCTCGACCGATCCCGCGGGATCGACGGCCCAGACGCCGTTGAGGCTGGGATGGGGCAGCCCGGTCACCGCCGCGCCGGCGCCGTCGAGCCACCGTGCCCACCCGCGCCGGCGCGCCCGGGCGACGACGTCGAGGCTTGCCACGAGCGCCGAAACCACCGCCTGTGCCGAGGGTCCACTCGCGTCCACCCGGCGATCGTATGATCCGGCGCTCGCCGGTGACGACGCTGCTCGCCTATCCCAACGTCTCCGAGGGCCGTGACGCCGCCGCGATCGCCGCGATCGGCCGGGCGTTCGGGGACGGGCTGCTCGACGTCCACTCCGACCCCGACCATCACCGCACGGCGTTCACGCTCGCCGGCCCGCCCGGCGAGCTGGCGGCGGTCGTCGTGCGCGGCGCGGCCGAGGCGGTGCGGCGGATCGTCGTCGACGTCCACGAGGGCGTGCACCCGAGGGTCGGGGCCGTCGACGTCGCGCCGATCGTGTACCTGAGCGACGTGGCTCGCGGTGCGGCGTGCGCCGAGGCGCTGGTGCTCGCCGATCGGCTCGGGTCCGAGCTCGCTCTCCCGGTGTTCCTGTACGGCGCGCTCGCCGGGGGACGGACGCGGGCGCAGCTGCGCCGGGGCGGGCCGGCGGAGCTCGGTCGCCGGATGCAGGTGGGCGAGCTGGCGCCCGACTTCGGGCCGCCCGCGCTGCGTCCGGGAGCCGGGGCGGTGCTCGTCGCCGCCCGGCCGCCGCTCGTGGCGTTCAACGTCGAGCTCGCCCCGCCGGCGTCGCTGGCCGACGCGCGCGCGATCGCGGCCGCGATCCGCGAGGGCGGCGCGGAGGGCCTCGCCGGGGTCCGCGCGCTCGGGCTGTGGCTCGACGGCCCCGGCGTGGCGCAGGTGTCGACCAACGTCGAAGATCCTCGCCGCACCACGCCGGCCGCGGTGGTGGCCGCCGTCGCTCGGTACGCCGCGCCGCTGCGGGCCGAGCTCGTCGGCCTCGCCCCTCGCGACGCGTTCGCGGACTTCCCGTCCGCCGTGGAGCTGCGCGGGCTGGCGACGATCGAGGATGCCCTTCACCGTGGGGGCTTCACCGCGTAAGCTCCGAGGTGATGGCCCAGACCAAGCGCAAGCGTCGCACCAAGCACCGGGGCACCGCCGCCGGCGCGATCGAGTCGCGCGGTCGCACCGGTCGTCCGCCGAGTCCGCAGGAGCGTAAGAAGGATGCGCGCGAGCAGGCGCGTCAGCGCCGGCTGAACACGCCGCCGAGGTGGAACGCCGCTGCGCTGAAAGGACTGCTCGCCGGCGCCTTCATGCTTGTCTTCCTACTCGTCACCTCGCGCTTTGCCATCGCCCCGTCGGTGATCTTCGCGCTGATCGCGACGCTGGTCTACATCCCCGCCGGGTACTACCTGGAGCTGTTCATGTTCAAGCGCCGGATGCGCAGCCAGCCGCGGACCGGCTCCTCGAGATGATCGAGGTCAAGATGATGACGGTCGGACCCGTGCAGGAGAACTGCTACGTCGTCCGGGCGTCCGAGGCGTCCAGGGCGGTCATCGTCGATCCCGGCGACGAGGCGCAGCGGCTCCTGCACGGCCTCGAGCGCTTGGGGATCACGACGCTCGACGCGATCCTGCTCACCCACACCCACTTCGATCACATCGGCGCCGTGGCCGCCGTCGCGCGGGCGACCGGTGCTCCGGTGTACTGCCCTGAGCTCGAGGTCGGGTCGCTTGCCGATCCCGACGCCGCGATGAGCCTGCCCGGGTTCGGGCCGTTCGAGGGCTACGCCGCCGACGAGACGGTCGCCGGGGGCGAGGCGCTCGAGCTGGCGGGCCTGCGTTTCGCAGTCGACTTCGTGCCGGGCCATAGCGTCGGGCACGTCAGCTACGCGCTGCCCGAGCACGGCGCGCTGCTGTCCGGCGACGTGCTGTTCCGGGGCTCGGTCGGCCGCGTCGACCTGCCAGGCGGGGACCTGGCGACGCTCATGGCCTCGATCGAGAAGCTGATCGACGCCTACACGCCCGACACCGTCGTCTATCCCGGGCACATGGGCATCACGACGCTGGGCGCCGAGCGCGCGAGCAATCCGTTCCTGCGCGAGCTCGCGCACGGTCGCTGAGCCCGCGATCCCGCCGGTGAGCGCGATCCAGGCCCCGCGGGGGACATTCGATGTGCTGCCGGCCGACGCCGCGCGTCGCGCGGTGCTCGAGGACCGCGCGCACCGCGTTCTCGGCGCCGCCGGCTACGCGCGGATCGAGACCCCGACCTTCGAGGCCACCGAGCTGTTCGCGCGCGGCGTCGGGGAGTCGACCGACATCGTGCAGAAGGAGATGTACACCTTCGACGACGGCGGCGGACGTTCGCTGACCCTGCGTCCCGAGGGGACCGCGCCGGTGTGCCGCGCCTACCTCGAGCACGGCATGCACAAGCTCGCGCAGCCGGTCAAGCTCTGGTACCTCTCGAGCTTCTACCGCGCCGAGGCGCCCCAGCGCGGACGCTACCGCCAGTTCTGGCAGGTCGGCGCCGAGGCGATCGGCTCGCCGAGCGCTGAGACCGACGCCGAGCTCATCCTCCTGCTCGCCGAGCTGCTGGGGACTGTCGGCGTGCGGGAGGTGCGCCTGCGACTCTCGAGTCTCGGCACACCCGCGACGCGCGCCGAGTACCGCGAGGAGCTGACCGCGTTCCTGCATGCGCACGAGGACGGCCTCTCGCCCGAGGTCGTGTCGCGGATCGACCTCAACCCGATGCGCGCCTTCGACGCCGACGATCGCAGCACCGCAGCGACGATGCGCGACGCGCCGCTGCTGCTCGACCGCCTCGCGCCCGCGGACGCCGAGCACTTCGCGCGCGTCCGCGAGCTGCTCGACGCGGCGGAGCAGCCCTACGAGCTCGACCCGACGCTCGTGCGCGGCCTGGACTACTACGCGCGCACCGTGTTCGAGTTCGCCTCCGACGCGCTCGGCGCGCAGTCGGGCGTCGGCGGCGGCGGCCGCTACGACGGGCTGATCGAGCAGCTCGGCGGATCGCCGACCCCCGCCTCGGGATGGGCGGCCGGCGTCGAGCGGATGCTGCTCGCCGCGGGCGATCTGCCGGTCGCCGCCGAGGCCGTGGACCTGTTCGTCGCCCAAGCGGCGCCCGAGGCCGCTTCCGGCGCCTTCGCGCTCGCCCACGAGGCGCGGCACGCCGGCCTGCGCGCCCAGATGGAGCTCGCCGGACGCTCGCTGAAGGGCCAGCTGCGCCACGCCGACCGGGTCGGCGCGCGCTACGTCGCGATCGTCGGTCCGCCGGGGGAGGGGGTCGGCTTCAGGGACATGGAGTCCGGCGATCAGACCGAGCTCGAGGCCCGGTCGGTGATCGCGCGCGTGCTGCGGGGGAGCTCCCTGTGAGCGCGATGACCCAGCCGCCGCGGCCCAACCGTTATCGCGACGCCTGGGCGGGCCAGCTCGACGCGCTGCGCGCCGACGAGGACGTACGGGTCGCCGGCTGGGTGCACCGTCGCCGCGACCACGGCGGTCTCATCTTCATCGACCTGCGCGACCGCTCGGGGATCCTGCAGCTCGTGTTCAGCCCCGAGACCGCGCCCGCGGCGCACGCCGCCGCCCACGCCCTGCGCTCCGAGGACGTGATCGCGGTCGCGGGCCGGATCCGGCGTCGATCGCCCGGGAACGTCAACCCGAACCTCGCCACCGGCGAGATCGAGCTCGCGGTCGCAGAGCTCGAGATCCTCGCCGACGCGGCCACGCCGCCGTTTCCGGTCGACGAGGACGGCGCCGTGGACGAGAACCTGCGTCTGCGCCACCGCGCGCTCGACCTGCGCCGCGCCCCGCTGCAGGAGGCGATCGCGCTGCGCCATCGGATCGTGCGCACGATGCGCGAGGTCCTCGACGCCCACGACTTCCTCGAGATCGAGACCCCGTTCCTGACCCGGTCGACGCCCGAGGGCGCGCGCGACTTCCTCGTGCCGGCCCGGTTGACCGCCGGTTCGTTCTTCGCGCTGCCGCAGTCCCCGCAGCTGTTCAAGCAGCTGCTGATGGTCGGCGGCTTCGAGCGCTACTACCAGATCGTCCGCTGCTTCCGCGACGAGGACGCCCGCGCCGACCGGCTGCCCGAGTTCACCCAGCTCGACATCGAGATGGGCTTCGTCGAGGAGGACGACGTCCTCGGACTCTCCGAGGCGGTGATGGGCGAGGTGTTCGCGCGCGCCGGATTCGACGTCCCCGCGCCCCCGTGGCCGCGGATGACCTACGCCGAGGCGATGGCCCGGTTCGGCTCCGACCGCCCCGACACGCGCTTCGGCCTCGAGCTGCACGACCTCTCAGGCGCGCTGGCCGAGACCGAGTTCAAGGTGTTCGCCGCCGCGCTGGCGGCTGGCGGCGTCGTGCGCGGCATCAACGTCGGGGCGCACGCCCTCCCGCGCTCAGAGCTCGACGAGCTGACCGAGCTGGCCAAACAGCACGGGGCCGGCGGACTGGTGTGGGCGTTCGTGCAGGACGAAACCGACTCCCACCCGCCCTGGCGCTCGCCGGTGGCCAAGTTCCTCTCCGCCGCCGAGATCGCCGCGATCGACGAGCACCTGCGGGCGCGGACCGGCGACCTCGTGCTCATCGTCGCCGACGAGGCGCCCGTCGCCGCCCGGGCCCTCGGCGCGGTGCGGCTCGAGCTCGCGCGGCGGCTGCACCTGATCGAGGAGGGCACCCACGACATCCGCTGGATCGTGCGCTTCCCGATGTTCACCTACAAGCCCGACGAGCGGCGCTGGGACGCCGAGCACCATCCGTTCACCGCGCCGGCAACCGCCGCCGGCGAGGCTGCGACCGCGGCGGATCTGATCGATCCCGGCTCGCTGCTGTCGCGCTCCTACGATCTCGCGCTCGACGGCGCAGAGATCGGCGGCGGCTCGATTCGCAACCATCGTCTCGACGTGCAGTCGCGGGTGTTCGAGCTGATCGGCATCGGCGAGGCCGACGCTGCGACCCGGTTCGGCTTCCTGCTCGACGCGCTGCGCTACGGCGCCCCGCCGCACGGCGGGATCGCGTTCGGCCTGGACCGGATCGTCGCCCTGCTCGCGGGACGCGACAACATCCGCGAGGTGATCGCGTTCCCCAAGGCCACGAGCGGCGGCGATCCCCTCACCGGCGCGCCCGCCCCGGTCGACGACGTGCAGCTGCGCGAGCTGGGGCTCCGCGTGCGCTGAGCCCGCCGATGGACGCTGAGGCCTTCGAGCACCATCTCACCTCGCCGCAGGGCGCCGATCACGTCCCCGCCGGCGCGCGGACGGTGCACGCCGAGGGCGGCGCCTGCGGCGACGCGCTGACGTTCTCGGTGGCGATCGACCGCGGCCGCGTGACCGACGCCGGATTCTCCGCCCGGGGCTGCGGCGCGACGACCGCCGCGGCGAGCGTCGCCGTCACCCTGATTCGGGGTCGGTCGATCCTCGACGTCGCTCGCATCGGGCCCGCGACGATTGCCGACGAGCTCGGTGGCCTGCACCCCGGCAAGCTGCACGCCGCCGAGCTCGCCGCCGACGGCCTGCACCGTGCGCTCGGCGCCGCCGCCCGCGCCGGGGCGGCCCTGCCCATCGACCCGACGGCCACGCTGGTGGCGATGAGCGGCGGCGTCGACAGCGCCGTCGCCGCGCACCTGGTCGCGGCGAGCGGCGCGCCCACGGTCGCGGTCACGCTCGAGCTGTGGGCCGACCGCGAGAACGACGCCGAGCGCAGCTGCTGTTCGGCGAGCGCCGTCGCGCAGGCCCGCGCGCTCGCGCACCGCATGGGGCTTGCGCACCTGACGATCGACCTGCGCGACGAGTTCCGGACCGGGGTGGTCGAGCCGTTCATCGCCGGTTACGCCGCCGGCGAGACGCCCAACCCGTGCGTCGGCTGCAACGGGCACGTCCGCCTCGACGCGATGCTCGCGCTCGCCGACCGACTCGGGTGCGCGCGGCTGGCCACCGGGCACTACGCCCGGACCGCCGAGCGCGACAGTAGCGACGGGCCCCTGCTGCGCACGGCCGCCGATCCCGCCAAGGACCAGACCTACATGCTCGCGGGACTCGATCCCGGTTCGCTTGACCGGATGCGCTTTCCCCTCGGCGAGCTGCGCAAGCCCGAGGTTCGCCGCCTCGCCGCGCAGGCGCGGCTCGCCGTGGCCGACAAGGCCGACTCGCAGGACCTGTGCTTCCTCGCCGGAACCGACCGGGCGCGCTTCCTCGCGCGCCACGGCGGGCTCGGCGACGCGCCCGGGGAGATAGTCGACGCGTCGGGGCAGGTGCTCGGGCGCCATCTCGGCCAGCACCGGTTCACCGTCGGCCAGCGTCGCGGCCTCGGGCTGCCGGCGGCGGACGGCCCGCGGTTCGTGCTCGACAAGGACGCGCCGGGCCGGCGGGTCGTCGTCGGTCCGCGGGAGGCGCTGCGCACGCGCCGGGTGGCGGTGCGCGGGGCGCGGCTGCATCGGAGGGGGGAGCGCGTTGACCGGGTCAAGCTGCGCTACCGCTCGTCGCCGGTGGCCGCCCGCGTCGCGGGCGCGCCGGAGGCGGGGCGCCACCGTTCGCTGCGCCTCGAGCTGTCCGATCCCGTCGAGGGCGCTGCCCCCGGCCAACTGGCGTGTCTGATGGACGGCGAGCTGGTCGTCGGGTGGGGCACGATCGCCCGGTTGGCTTGAGCCTGGCGGTTCCGCGCCGTCCCGGGGGATGGCACCTACACTGCGTCGACCCATGACCTCCGACGAGATCCGTCGCGCCTTCACCGAGTACTTCGAGTCGCAGGGGCACCTGCGGATCGCCTCGGCCTCGCTGATCCCGGCCGAGTTCGATCCCTCGGTGCTGTTCACCATCGCCGGCATGGTGCCGTTCAAGCCCTATTTCCTCGGGCAGGAGGAGCCACCGCGCCGCCGGGCGACGACCTGTCAGAAGACGTTTCGCACGTCCGACATCGAGATCATCGGGACGACGACGCGACACCTGACGTTCTTCGAGATGCTCGGCAACTTCTCGTTCGGCGACTACTTCAAGGCGGACGCGACCCGGTTTGCCTGGGAGCTCGCCCGCGAGGGGTTCGGCCTGCCCGAGGATGACATCTGGGTCACCGTGTTCGCCGGCGACGACGCACTCGGGCTCGGGGCCGACGAGGACGCGATCGAGGCCTGGATGGGGCTCGGGGTCCCGCGCGAGCGGATCGTCGAGTGCGATCGCGACGAGAACTTCTGGCAGATGGGGCCCACCGGCCCGTGCGGCCCCTGCTCGGAGCTGTACCTCGATCGCGGCGTGCAGCACGGCAGCCCCGACGATCTCCCCGGCGGTGACAACGAGCGCTTCCTCGAGTTCTGGAACCTCGTGTTCATGCAGTTCGACCAGAATCCCGAGGGGGTCCTGACCCCGCTGCCGGCCAAGAACATCGACACCGGCCTCGGGCTCAACCGTCTGGCGGCGGTCCTGCAGGGCAAGGAGACCGTCTTCGAGACCGATCAGTTCGCGCCGCTCATCGCGCTCGGCGAGGAGCTGTCCGGGCGGCGGTACGGCGAGGACTTCCCTACCGACAAGGCGCTGCGGGTGCTCGCCGACCACGCCCGAGGCCTGACGTTCCTGCTCTGCGACGGCGTCGTGCCCTCCAACGAGGATCGCGGCTACGTCCTGCGGCGGGTCATGCGCCGCGCCATCCAGCACGGCCGGGGGCTCAGCCTGGAGCCGGGGTTCCTGGACCGCTACGCCGACGTCGTGACCGAGCTGATGGGCGCCGAGTACCCCGAGCTCGTGGAGCGCCGCGAGCTCGCGCGCCGGTGGATGAGCGCCGAGGAGGAGAGCTTCGGGCGCACCCTGGAGTCGGGTCTGCGCCGCCTCGACGAGCTGATCGCCCGCGCGCGCGACGCCGGCGCCGAGGGAATCGCAGGCGCCGACGCCTTCCTGCTGCACGATACGTACGGGTTCCCGGTCGACATGACCCGGGAGATCGTCACCGACCACGGCCTCGGGATCGACGAGGCGGGCTTTCAGTCGCTGATGGACGAGCAGCGGTCCCGCGCCCGCCGGGCGGGCGGCCGCCAGCTCGGCGACGATTCGCTGCGCGAGCGCGCGCAGGCGCTCGCCGCCAGCGCCGGCTTTCAGACCGAGTTCGTCGGCTACGAGACGACCGATGCGCAGACGACGATCGGCGCCGCCGTCGCCGCCGACGGCTCCCAGGTGCTCATCAAGCTGCTCGAGTCGCCCTTCTACGCGACAGGCGGCGGGCAGGTCGCCGACGGTGGCATGCTCGAGTGCGCCGGCGGCGGCTGTCGTGCCGTCGTCACCGACGTCATCCGCCTCGGCAACGACCAGGTCGTCGCGCTCGCGCCCGAGCACGGGACCTTCGAGCCCGGGGAGCGCGTGGCGGCGCGCGTCGACCGCTCCGCGCGGCACGCCACCGCCTGCAACCACACCGGCACCCATCTGCTTCACGCGGCGCTGCGCCGCCGCCTCGGCGAGCACGTGCGCCAGGCGGGCTCCTACGTCGGCCCCGACAAGCTGCGGTTCGACTTCACCCATGGCGGCTCGCTGAGCGCCGACGAGCTGCGCGACGTCGAGGACGAGGTCAACCGCTGGATCGTGCAGGCCCACGCCGTGCGCGCGCTGACGACGACGCTCGACGAGGCCAGGCGCCTCGGCGCGATGGCGCTGTTCAACGAGAAGTACGGCGACGTCGTGCGCATGGTCGAGGTGGGGGACGGGTCGTTCTCGCGGGAGCTGTGCGGCGGCACCCACGTGCGCAACACCGCCGAGCTCGGCCTCCTCCGCGTGACCGCGGAGACCTCGAGCGCCGCCAACGTCCGCCGCATCGAGGCGATCACCGGTCCCGAGGCCGTCGCCTTCGCCCGCGCTCGCGACCGTGAGCTCGCACGCGCCGCCGAGCTGCTGCGGGTGCCCGCCGAGCGCGTCGGCGAGACGATCGAGGAGCTGCGCGGCCGGGTGCGCGAGCTCGAGCGCGCCGCGCGGGTTCCGGGCAACGGCGCCGGCGGGGTCGACGTCGATCAGCTGGTGGCCTCCGCCACCGAGACCGCGGGCGTCAGCGTCCTCGCCGCCGCGGTTGCGGTGCCCGACAGCGACGGCCTGCTCGCGCTCGCCGACCGGCTGAAGGGCCGGCTCGGCGCCGCGGCGATCGTGCTCGGCCGCGCCGACGACGAGCGCGTCGACCTCGTCGCCTCGGTTGCCCCGGCGGTCGTGGAGCGCGGGGTGCGCGCCGGTGAGATCGTCCGGACGGCCGCCGCGATCGTCGGCGGGGGCGGCGGCGGGCGGGACACCCTGGCCCGCGCCGGCGGCCGCGAGCCGGCTCGGCTTCCCGAGGCGATCACCGCCGCGCAGGCCGCGATCGAGGCGGCACTCTCGTAGTGGTCGCTCACGCAGGCAGGGGCGGGAGCGGCCAGGCGTGAGGGTGCTTGCGCTCGACTACGGCAGCGCCCGCTGTGGTTGCGCGGTCTCGGATCCCACCGGGGTCGTGGCGACGCCTCTGGATCCGATTCGTTCCCCGAACACGCGACGCGGCCGCGCGCGGCTCCGCGCGCTCGTCGCCGAGCTCGGGGTGCAGCGGATCGTCGTCGGGTTGCCGCTCTCGCTCGCGGGCGGCGACTCGCTGCAGACGACCGAGGCGCGCGCCTTCGCCGCCGGCCTCGAGCGGGCGCTGCCGATCGGAGTCGAGCTCTACGACGAGCGCTTCACCACGCGGCTCGCGCGGCTCGACGGCGGCCGGACGAGCGAGGACTCGCGGGCGGCGGCGCATCTGCTGACGAGCTGGCTGGCCGCCCACCCCACGGCCGGGGCGGCGCGTGGGTGACCTCCCCGAGCGCTCCGCGGCCGACCGCGAGGCGGCGCGGACGGAGCGCGAGCGGCGGCGAGCGGCCCGGACGGGACGCACGCCGGAGGCGAGGCTCGACGAGCTGCCCGCCGATCACGACGATCCGACCGCCGATCACGACGATCCGACCGCCGATACCGCCGATCACGACGATCCGAGCGCCGGCGACGATGCCGTGTCCGTCGCGGGCGGCGACGACGTACCCGGGGTTCGCGACGGCCCCGCCGACCTTCCCGCCGCGCCCGCCGCGCCCGCCGCGCCCGGCGCGCTCCCGCTCGCGGGCGCGGCCGAGCCCGAGCCCGAGCCAGCCGGGATCTCCGCCCGTCCGGTCCGCTCCTTCCCGAGTCCGCCCGATCCGGACTTCTACGAGGATCCCGGGGGCGACCGCGAGATCGCCTCGGGAACCCGGCGCGTCAGTCGCGTGCCCGGCGCCCGGCGTCCCGCGCGGCCGCCGCCACGACCCCGCTCGGGGCCGGCCCGGCGAGCCCGCGCACCCCGGCGGAGGTCGCGCGGCCATTCGTGGCTCGGCCGGATCCTGTCGATCGTCGCGCTGTTCGCCGCGGCGGCGGTCGTATGGCTGGCGATCGAGCTGTTCCAGCCCTTCGGCACCTCGCCGCACGGCCGGGTCACGGTCGCGATCCCGCCGCGTGCCGGCTCCGAGCGGATCGGCGAGCTGCTCGCCAACGCGGGGGTGATCGGATCGAAGCTGTTCTTCGAGCTGCGGGCGACGCTCGCCGGCGACCGCGGCGCGCTGCGCGCCGGCACCTACCACCTCCAGCAGGACATGAGCTACCACGACGTCCTGCATCGGCTGACCACGCCGCCGAAGGCGGCCAAGACGACCCAGCTGACGATCGCCGAGGGCCACAACCGCCAGTACGTCGCGCGCCTGCTGGCCCGTCAGCGGATCCGCGGCAACTACGTCGCGATGACGCGTGTCTCTGATCTGCTGGACCCCCGCGCCTACGGAGCCCCCCGCCAACTACCCGATCTCGAGGGATTCCTGTTCCCCGACACGTTCACGCTCGTGGAGCCGGTGAAGATGTCGACGCTCATCGCCGACCAGCTGACGGACTTCAAGCGCCGCTTCGCCGGCATCGACCTGCGCGAGGCCGAGCGGATGCACCTCAGCCCCTACGAGGTGCTGACGGTGGCTTCCCTGATCGAGGGCGAGGCCTCCAGCCGCCAAGCGCGGCCGATCGTCGCCTCGGTGATCTACAACCGGCTCGCCGACCACATGATGCTGGGGCTCGACTCGACGACCCGGTACGCGACGGGCAACTTCACGGGCCCGTTGACCGAGTCGCAGCTGCACTCGCGGTCGCCGTGGAACACCCGGACGCACCTCGGCCTGCCCCCGACGCCGATCGACAGCCCGAGCCTGTCCTCGATCCAGGCCGCCGCCCATCCCGCGCACACCACCTACAAGTACTTCTTCTCGGAGCACTGCAACGGTGAGATCGTGTTCGCCAACGACTATGCGCAGTTCCTCGGCCAGCTGGCCCGCGACCAGCGCACCCGCTGCCGACGCTAGACCTCACCGCCGCTCGACGGCTCGGCGTCCTGGGATGGCCGGTCGCCCACAGCCGCTCGCCGGCGATGCACAACGCCGCGCTCGCCGCCGTCGGGTTGCGACATTGGCGCTACCAGCTGCTCCCGGCGCCCGCCGAGCTCCTCGGCGAGATCGTGGCCGCGCTTCCCGGCGCCGGCTTTCGCGGCGTCAACGTCACGATCCCGCACAAGCGTGCCGCGCTGGCGCTCGCCGACCGAGCGAGCGAGCGCGCGCGGGCCATCGGGGCCGCCAACACGCTCGTGTTCGATTCCGCCGGCGCGATCGTCGCCGACAATACCGACGCCCCGGCGCTGATCGAGGCGCTCCCCTCGCTCGTCGGGCGGACCGTGGTCGTGCTCGGGGCCGGCGGCAGCGCCCGCGCGGCGGTGTGGGCGCTGCGAGCCGCCGGCGCCGCGGCGACCACTGTCTGGAACCGCACGCCCGCGCGGGCCCGGGCGCTGTGCGACGAGCTCGGCGGCACGGTCGCGACGACCCTGCCGTCCGCCGACGTGCTCGTCAACTGCACGTCGGTCGGCCTCGGCGGCACCGACCCGTTCGAGCGCCTGCCGCTGGCCCCCGACGACCTCTCGCGCTACGGCGTCGTCGTCGACTTCGTCTACGCCGCCTCCGGGACGGCGCTCGTCGCCTCCGCCCGCGGGCGCGGCGTGGCGACCGTCGACGGGCATGAGCTGCTCGTCGGTCAGGGCGCGCTCAGCTTCACGCAGTTCACCGGCGCGGCCGCCCCCGTGGAGGTGATGCGCGCCGCCGTGGGCTGACCCGCGGGACGCGGGTATCGTGAGCGTCCGTGATCCTCACCGAATCGGTCAGCGGGTACGTCGAGCGGGTCCGCAGCGCGCCGGATCGGCTGCTCGCCGAGATGGAGACCCACGCCCAGCGCGACGCGATACCGGTCGTCGTCCCGGCGACCGGGCAGCTGCTGCAGGTGCTGGCGCTCGCCGTGCACGCCCGCCGTGCGCTCGAGGTCGGCACCGCGATCGGCGTCTCGACGCTGTACATCGCCCGGGGACTCGCGCCCGACGGCGAGGTCGTCTCCTTCGAGGTCGACGCCGAGCGCCACGCCACCGCCGGCGAATACCTCGAGCGCGCGGGCGTCGGCGACCGGGTCGACCTGCGGTGCAAGGATGCGCGCGCCGGGCTGCTCGAGCTCGAGGGCAAGTTCGACTTCGCGTTCCTCGACGGGGTCAAGGCCGAGTACGGCGCCTACTTCGAGGCGGTGCTGCCGCTGCTCGATGACGGAGCGGTGCTCGTGATCGACAACGTGCTGCTGTCGGGCAGCGTCGCCGGGCCCGAGGACGGGGGCTCGGAGCGAGCCTCGATGATGCGGTCGTTCAACGAGCGGATCCTTCACCACCCCGAGCTGACCGCGACGCTGACCCCGGTCGGCGACGGCGTCATCGTGGCGGTCAGGCAGTGAGCGCGAGCGACGCGGGCGCCGGCGGCGAGTCGACGCCGTGCCTGGCCTGCCGGGCGACCGGGCAGGTGACCTCGAACCTCGGCGGGACCCCGCACCAGGTCAACTGCCCGTGGTGTCGCGGCACCGGCCACCGGATCGCGGGCATCGACGCCCAGGAGCACCCGGCCGAGGCCGACGCCAACGCCTCGTGAGCATCGAGCGGGGATGAGCCTCGAGCTGACCACCGCCGGCGAGTCGCACGGCCCCGGGCTGACCTGCGTCGTGCAGGGCCTGCCCGCGGGGCTCGAGCTGAACCGCGACGCGATCGACCGCGACCTCGCCCGCCGTCAGCTCGGCCACGGCCGCGGGGGCCGGATGAAGATCGAATCCGACCGGGCGGCGGTCACCGGCGGCGTCCGCCACGGTCGAACGCTCGGCGGGCCGATCGCGCTGACGATCGCCAACCGCGACTTTGCCAACTGGAAGGAGCGGATGAATCCGTGGCCCGTCGACGCCGAGCCGGCCGAGGTCCATCTCCCGCGACCCGGGCATGCCGACCTCGTCGGCACGCAGAAGTACGGGCTCAGCGACGTCCGCGACATCCTCGAGCGCGCCTCGGCGCGGGAGACCGCCGCGCGGGTCGCAGGCGGCGCGGTGGCCAAGGCGTTCCTGCGCGCGCTCGGCGTGGAGGTCTACTCGCATGTCATCCAGATCACCTCGGTGCAGGCGCCGCGCCGCGACGACCTGCAGCCCGGCGACTTCGCCGCCGTCGACGAGTCCCCGGTGCGCTGCCTGGATCCCGAGTCCACGCGGCTGATGGTCTCCGAGATCAACCAGCTGCGAAAGGCCAACGAGTCCCTGGGTGGCGTGTTCGAGGTGCGCGCGTTCGGCCTTGTCCCCGGACTGGGCTCCCACGTCGCGTGGCGCGAGCGCCTCGACGGCGCGCTCGGGCAGGCGATCCTCTCGATCCAGGCGGTCAAGGCGGTCTCGATCGGCGACGGGCTCGAGGTCGCCGGGCGTCCGGGCTCGCAGGCCCACGACGAGATCTTCTACGACGACGAGCACGGCTTCCACCGGCAGACGAACCGGTCGGGCGGCCTCGAGGGCGGCATGACAACCGGCGATCCGCTCGTCGTGCGCGGTGCCATGAAGCCGCTGCCGACCCTGACCAAGCCCCTGCGCTCGGTCGACATCGCGACCCGCCAGCCGGCCGAGGCGCTGCGCGAGCGGACCGACTCCTGCACCGTGCCCGCCGCCGGCGTCGTCGGCGAGGCGATGGTGGCCTTCGTGCTCGCCGACGCGTACCGGCGCAAGTTCGGCGGCGATCACATCGAGGACGTGCGCGCCGCGGTGGCCGCCTACCGAGAGCGGATCGGTTGGGCGCGGTAGATCTCTCCGCCGCGCGCCGAGGTGGCGACGCGCCGCCTGCCGACCCGGTGATCGCGATCGTCGGGTTCATGGGCGCGGGCAAGTCGACCGCGGCCCGCAGCGCCGCCGCCGCGCTCGGGGGCAGCGCCGGCGTGGTCGACGTCGACGCCGAGCTCGAGGCGCGGGCGGGACGGCCGATCGAGCGGATCTTCGCGCAGGACGGCGAGGCGCGGTTCCGCGAGCTCGAGGAGCGGCTCATCCTCGAGCTGCTCGATCGCCGATCTCGACCGGACCTGCGGGTGCTCGCGCTCGGCGGTGGGGCGTTGGGGTCGGCGGCGGTGCGCGAGGCGCTGCGAGCCCACCTCGTCGTGTGGATCGACGTCGACGTCGAGACGGCGTGGCGGCGCTGCCGGGGCACGGCGCGACCGCTCGCCGCCGACCGGGAGCGGTTCGAGCGTCTGCACGGCGACCGCGAGCCGATGTACGCACGCTGCGCCGACGTCATCGTGCCCCACCACCGCGCCGCGGCGATGGGCTCGGTGCTCGGCGCGCTCGACGGCCTCCCCACGGGGGTGCGCCTGATCTGGGCCTGCAGCGACTCGGGCGACTATCCCGCCTACATCGGCGCCGGGGTGCTCGCCCAGGAGCCGCCGTTCTGGCCCGCCACCGTGCCGGGGCGGCGCTTTCTTGTCACCGACGGCCACGCCGGCCGGCTCTACGGCAACCGGCTCGGAGCCCTCGACGGACGCGTGGCGATCATGCCCGGCGAGCAGTCCAAGACGATCGCCCACGCCGAGATCGTGTGGTCGGAGCTCGCCCGGGGCGGAATGACGCGCGCCGACGTCGTCGTCGCGCTCGGGGGCGGAGTCGTCGGCGACCTCGCCGGCTTCTGCGCCGCCACCTACCAGCGCGGCGTCCGCTTCGTCCAGGTGCCGACGACGCTCGTCGCCCAGGTCGACTCGGCCTACGGCGGCAAGACGGGAGTCGACCTGTCCGAGGCCAAGAACTACGTCGGCGCCTACCACCAGCCCCAAGCGGTCCTCGCCGACACCGACGTGCTGGCCACGTTGCCCGCGGAGGAGCTCGCCGCCGGCTACGCCGAGGTCGTCAAGACCGCGCTCATCGCCGGGGGAACACTGTGGGAGCTCGTTCGCTCGGGCGCCCGCCCTGACTCTCCCGAGGTGATCGCCGCCTGCGCGCACACCAAGCTGCGGATCGTCGCCGCCGACGAGCGCGACGGCGGCCTGCGCCAGACGCTCAACCTCGGTCACACGGTCGGCCACGCGATCGAGACCGTCACCGGCTATGCCCGCTACCGCCATGGCGAGGCGGTCGGGCTCGGGCTGCTCGCCGCGCTGCGGCTCTCGAGCGCCGACGCGCTGCGCGCCGAGGTCGCCGACCTGCTCGCCGCCCGCGGCCTGCCGGTGACCTTGACCGACGTCGATCCCGCGGCGGTGGTGATGGCGACCGCGCGCGACAAGAAGCGGATCGGCGACGGGCCGGTGCCGTTCGTGCTCCTCGCCGAGCCCGGCGCCGCGGTGGCGGGCAGGGCGGTCGCCTCGCGGGAGCTGGTCGCCGCCGTCCGCGAGCTCGCCGGCTGATCCCAGGCCGCCCCGTCTGCGAAGCTAGCGACATGCCCGACACCCGCAACCGCGTCGAGGTCATGCACGGCGTCAACCTCGACCAGCTCGGTCGCCGCGCCGCCGAGCACTACGGGGATCTGACCTTCACCCAGCTCGAGGTTGCGATCTCGGCCGCCGCCGACGAGCTCGGGCTCATCACGCGTTTCTTTCAGACCAACCACGAGGGTGAGTTCGTCGAGCACCTCCACGGCCTCGACGGCCTCGCCGACGCGGTCCTGCTCAACCCGGGCGCCTGGACGCACTACTCCTACGCGATCCGCGACGCGCTCGAGCTGGCCGCGCTGCCCGCGGTCGAGGTCCACCTGTCCGACGTCGAGGCCCGCGAGGAGTTCCGCCGCCATTCGGTCCTCTCGGACCTGTGCGTCGGGCGCGTCGCCGGCAAGGGCCCTGACGGGTATCGCGAGGCGCTGACGCGGCTGGGGGAGGAGCTCGGCGATGGCTGATCGCGCGCAGGCGCTGGTGCAACGCCTGCCCGAGCTCGAGGCCGACGCGATCGTCGTCACCTCGCTGGTCAACGTGCGGTATCTCACCGGCTTCACCGGCTCCAGCGGGCTGGTCGTGATCGGACCGCAGACGCGCGTGTTCGCGACCGACTTCCGCTACCGCGAGCAGTCGGCCGCCGAGGTCGACTCGGGCTTCGATCGCCGCATCGTGACCACCGATCTGCTCGACGAGGTCGGCGACGCCCTGCCCGCGGGCCCGCTGACCATCGCCTTCGAGGACGGGACGATGACGGTGCGCGATCACGCCCGCCTCGCCGAGACGCTCGGCGACCGGGTCTCGCTCGTGCCCGCCGGCAGCCCGGTGCAGGAGCTGCGCGCGGTCAAGGCACCGGACGAGGTGCGGCGGATCGCCGCCGCCGCCGAGCTCGCCGACGCTGCGCTGCGCGACATCATGGCCCAGGGGCTCGTCGGGCGCACCGAGCTCGAGGTCGCCCAGACGCTCGAGCGCGCGATGCTCGATCGCGGCGCTCAGGCCGCATCGTTTCAGTCGATCGTCGCCGCCGGGCCGCACGGGGCGCTGCCGCACGCCCAGCCGCGCGACGCCGCGATCGACGCCGGCGAGCTCGTCGTCGTCGACTGGGGGGCGCGGCTCGACGGCTACTGCTCGGACTGCACGCGGACGTTGGCCACCGGCGACCTGACCGACGAGGCGCATGCGGGGTACGAGCTCGTTCGCGAGGCTCAGCTGGCCGGACTGGCCGCGATCCGTCCCCGGGCCGGCGGCCGTGACGTCGACGCCGCCGCCCGCGAGGTGATCGAGAAGGCCGGTCACGGCGAGCACTTCGGGCACGGCCTCGGGCACGGCGTCGGGCTCGAGGTCCACGAGGCGCCCCGGCTGTCGTGGCGCTCTGACTCGGTGCTCGCCGACGGCAACATCGTGACCGTCGAGCCGGGCGTCTACCTCCCGGGACGGTTCGGGGTGCGGATCGAGGATCTGGTGCACGTCACCGACGCCGGAGCCGAGATCCTCACCGGCGTGCCGAAAGAGCTCATCACCGTCGGGTAGCAGCGTGCGGCGGACCGAGCAGCGCCGCGCCGCCGTGTGGGCCCTCTACCAGTCCGACCTGCTGGAGCGGCCGCTGGGCGAAAGCCTGCCGCGCGACGTCCACGGGTTCACCTTCGCGCTCGCCGAGCAGGTGCACGAACACCAGCCCGAGCTCGACGAGCTCATCCGCCGTCACGCCACGGACTGGTCGCTGGAGCGCATCGCCCCGCTCGAGCGGTCGATCCTCCGCGTCGGCCTGCTCGAGCTGCTCTACCCCGAGGTTGTGCCCGGGGAGGAGCCGATCCCGCCCGAGGGCGCGATCAACGAGGCGATCGAGACCGCCAAGCGCTTCTGCGGATCGGGCGCGCCGTCGTTCATCAACGGGATCCTCGGCGCGGTGCTGCGCGAGCGGATAAGCGAAACGTAGGAACCTCCGGCCGCCCGAGCGGCCAGCCGGGACAATCGAGGCATGAGACTGCTCGTGGTCGACGACGATCGAGCCCTGCGCGACGTGCTGCGCCGGACGCTGGCGCTCTCCGGCTACGACGTGCGGGCGGCCTGCACCGGCTCCGAGGCGCTCGCCGAGGTCAGCCGCGCCGCGCTCGACGCGATCGTGCTCGACATCGGCTTGCCCGACATCGACGGGGTCGAGGTCTGCCGCCTGCTGCGCCGCGAGGGCAACCGCATCCCGGTGCTGATGCTGACCGCCCGCGACGCCGTCGCCGACCGTATCGACGGCCTCGACGCGGGCGCCGACGACTACCTGATCAAGCCCTTCGACATCGACGAGCTCCGCGCCCGCCTGCGGGCGCTCCTGCGGCGCGCGGGGGGTGCCGGCGACGTCGACGGGGGGTTGAGCTTCGCACAGCTGCGCCTCGATCCCGCGCGCCACGGGGTTGACGTCGACGGGCGCCTGGTCGAGTTGACCCGGACCGAGTACCAGCTCCTCGAGCTGTTGATGCTCAACCCGCGCCGCGTCCTGTCCCACAGCCTCATCTACGACCGCGTATGGGGGTATGACTTCGGCCCGGCGTCCAACGCGCTGCGCGTCTACGTCGGGTATCTGCGGCGCAAGCTCGAGGAGGCGGGGGCGCCGGGGCTCATCCACACCATGCGCGGCGTCGGCTACGTCCTGCGGGAGGCGGCGGAATGAGCAATCCATGAGCCTGCGCGTCCGGCTCGGCCTCGCCGCCGGCGCGGCGGTCGCGCTCGCCGTCGTCGCCGTCGTGGCGACCGCCTATGCGGGCACCCGGTCCGAGCTCCAGGGTCAGGTCGACGCGTCGCTGCACCAGCTCAGCCGGCCGATCCTCGCGCGCGCCGGATTGCCGCCCGGGATCCCCGGGGGGCCGCCGGACGGCGGCCCGGGCCGGGGCGACCGGGGCCTGGGCGACCGGGGTCCCGGCGGCTCGTTCGGAGGCTCGGTCCCCGGCGGCTCGCTCGGAGGCTCGGTCCCGGGCGGTAGCGGTGCCGCGGGCACCGCGTGCGGCTCCGCGCTCGGCCTCGCCCACGCCCGCGGGCCCGGGTTCGGAGCCGCCGAGGGTTATCTGCAGCTCATCGACCCGCACGGCCGCGCCTGCCTGCCCAGCCGGGAGACGACGCAGCTACCGGTCGATGCCGCGGATCGGGCCCTGGCGCGCAGCGGTCACGGCAGCCGGCTCTCCGACGCCACCGTCCACTCCACCCATCTGCGGGTGCTGGCCGTCGGCGTCGGGCGCGACGGCGCCGTGCAGGTCGCGCTCCCGCTGCGCCAGGTCGACGACGCCCTCGCCAGCCAGCTGCTGCTGCTGGCGGTGATCGCCGCCGGCGGCGTGGCGCTGGCGGCCCTGCTCGGAGTGCTCGTCGCGCGCACCGCGCTGGCGCCGATCGCGCGCTTCACCCGGCAGACCGAGGCGATCTCCGCGCGGCCCGAGCGTCTGGAGTCAGAGCGCCTCCAGGCCTCGGGCAGCGACGAGCTCGCCCGCTTGGCGCGGACGTTCAACCGCACCCTCGACGTGCTCGCGGACTCGGTGCGCGCGCAGCGCAACCTCGTCGCCGACGCCTCGCACGAGCTGCGCACTCCGATCGCCACGATCCGCGCCAACCTGCAGCTGATGCGCGACGAGGCCCGGCTGATGCCCGCCGATCGCGAGGCGCTGCGCCGCGACATCATCGAGGAGCTCGACGAGCTGACCGCTCTCGTCGCCGACGTCGTCGAGCTCGCCCGGGGCTCCAAGCCCGTCGAGGAGCCCGGCGAGGTTCGGCTCGACGCGGTCGTGGAGGACGCGCTGACGCGGACGCGGCGCCGGGCGCCCGAGCTCGGCGTCCAGGCCGAGCTCGCGCCGACGGTCATCCGCGGGGAGGGCGACCGCATCCAGCGCGCGGTCGCCAACCTGCTCGACAACGCCATCAAGTGGAGCCCTGCGGGCGGCGCGATCGAGGTCGGGCTGGCCGACGGGGTGCTGAGCGTCCGCGACCACGGCCCCGGGTTCGAGGCCGCGGACATGCCCTATGTATTCGACCGCTTCCATCGCTCCCGCGCGGCCCGCGCGACCTCGGGATCGGGGCTGGGTCTGGCGATCGTGCGCCAGGCCGCCGATGCGCACGGGGGCTGGGTCAGCGCCGCCAACGCCCCGGACGGCGGCGCGATCATGCGAATCAGCTTCGGAGCGGTGATCGCGCCGGCGCCGTCGCCGGCCGACGAACCTCAGCGCGCGGGCACCGGCAGCTGAGCCAGCCAGAGCTCGACGATCTCCGCGATCCGCGGGAGCTCGCCCCGCAGCGCGTGGTCACCGGTGACGACGACGACGTCGCGACCGGGCGCGGCGGGCGGAACGCCGAAGCGGTCGTTGGCGCCCTGGACGACGAGCGTCGGCACCGGCACCGCCTCGAGCTCTCCCAGCCGGCTCGGCGGCGTGCGGTCCGAGCCGGCGCGGGTCGGAGGCCGGAGCGGGAAGGCGAGGCAGAGCACGCCCACCGCCCCGACCTGCGCGGCGGTGCGACACGCGACCCGGGCGCCCGAGGACCGTCCGCCGCACACGACGGGGCGGTCGCCGAGGCGCTCGCGCAGCCACTCCAGCACGGCCAGCCAGGCGAGGTCGAGCCGCGTTGCGGGCGGCGCCGAGCGGCGGCCGGCGACGCGGTAGGGCTGTTCGACGAGCGCGGCCGTCAAATTGGCGTTCAGCGCCGCGCGCTCGGCGGCGAGCAGGTCGCGCGCGGCGATGCCGCCGCCCGCGCCGTGACCGAGCACGACCGCGCCGCGCGCGGCCCCGCCCCCGGGCTCGGTGAGGTGGACGCGGGCCTCGCCGACCGGCGTCGGCACCGCGAACGCCGTCACGCGGACTCCGTCACCGCGAACTCCGCCACCCGGACCTCCGTCACGCGAGCGCCTCGGTCAGCGAATGGGTCAGCTCCGCGAGCCGGGTGGCGGGCAGGAACCGCCCCTGGCCGCGGCGGGCGAGCCGCAGCCCGGCGGCCACCGCGTCGCCGTCGGGGTTGGTGCCGAGCACGTGCAGGCAGTCCAACCCGCCGGCGGCGGCGACCGGATCGCCGCCGGCGGTGTGCAGCGCGTCGGAGAGCAGCAGCGTGGTACGGCCCCCCGGCGGCACCGCCTCGAGCTCCTCGGCGGCCACCCGCAGCGCACGGGAGAGGTTGGTGCTGCCGTGGCCGCGTAGCGACAGCAGGTCGTCGACCACCGCCGCCGGCGGCCGCCGGGCGGTGCTCGAGAGCAGGATCATCGGATCGGAGGAGAAGGCGACGACGCTGCAGCGCAGGCGATCCCCACTCGCCGACAGCACCGCGGAGGCGGCGACCGCGGCGAGCGCGACCGCGTGCCCGTTCATCGAGCCGCTGCGGTCGACGAGCAGGCAGACCGCCCGCGGCGCGGCGGCGAACTGGCGCACAACGAGCTCCTGCGGGTCGCGGGGACGCCGGCCCTCGCTGCGCTCGAGCGTGCGATCGACGTCGAGGTCGCCCTCGTCGGCCGCGGGGCGCGACACCATCCGCCGCGTGCCGCGGCGCCGCGGCTCCCCGACGCGACCGAGCGGAGGCAGGAGCCGATGGGCGAGGCGGCGCGCCTGGGCACGCAGGCCCGGATCGGTGGCTGCCGCCAGGTCGGCGAGCATCCCGAGCGCGGCGTCGGAGTCCTGTGCCATCTGACGCTCGAACGCGGCCGCGTCGAGTCCGCCGGACGACGGCGAGACCTCGTCGAAGCCGGCGTGGCGAGCCGACAACTGGCGCCGCGTCAGCGTGCGCAGCGCGTTCTCCGCGACCCGCTGGCGCGTCTGCTGCGGCGTCAGGGCGCCGTGCCGGCCGGGCGGCTGCCGGCCGGCACGGCGCTCGATCTCCCCGCTGCCGGCCCCGGAGGGTTGAGCGCCTGGTGCAGCAGCGCGGCGATCACCTCCTCGGCGGTGCGGTCCTGGTCCTCGTGGACGCGGATGCGTCCCGACAGGGCCGCGACCGCGGCGTCGAGCAGGGCATCGGGATCGAGCGGCTCGGTCTCGCGCACGCGCTGCAGGCCCCGCGCCAGCCGGACCATGTCGATCGCGCCGCGCACCGAGGAGCCGGCGCGGATGGCCTCGTGGGTCCGGGTGCCGCGGGTCACCGCCACCGCGACCTCGACGAGGCGACCGTCATGCCCGGTCTGGCGCTCGACAACCTTGCGCTCGCCGTGGGCATCGAGGTAGCCGATCGCCACCCGGCACATGCGGTCCGCGATCGCCTGGCTGACCCGGGCGGTCCCGATCGCGTCGAAGGGGTTCATCGCCGCGACGAGCACGAAGCCGTCGACGGCGGCGACGTGGCCGAGGCGGGGCACGAACAGCTCGCGCTCGGCCATGGCGGTGATGAGGACGTTCAGCGTCTCCTCGGGAATGCGGTTGAGCTCCTCGAGGTAGAGCAGCGAGCCGGCACGCATCGCGGTGGCCAGCGGCCCGTCGCTCCACGCCTCCGGGCGATAGCCGCCGTCGAGCACGAGCGCCGGATCGTGCTGGCCGATCAGCCGCGCGGGGGTCAGCTCGGCGTTGCCCTCGACGAACTCCATCCCGCGCCCCGAGGCCTGGGCGATCGCGCGCAGCAGCGTCGACTTCCCGGTTCCCGGAGGCCCGTCGAGGACGACGTGACAGCCCTCCTGGAGAGCCGCGGTGATGACCTCGGCCTGGCGGTGCAGGCCGACGACCTGTTCGGAGACGGACGGCATCGTCGCAGAGCCTAGGCGATGGCCGGGCAGTCCGCCCCGGCGGGTCGAGTCAGAGCGCGCGCATGCGGTTGTTGCGCGCGTTGTGCTCGACCTCGGCGAGGCCGAGGTGCTCGAGCACCGGCGGAACGTAGTTGCCAAAGCGCCCGCGGAGCCCCTTCCGAAGGCCGTACCAGCCGCCGATCGGGTTCTCGGGCGACCGGCCCCAGGCCTCGACCGAGTCCTCCGGCGCGGGCTTGTTCTCGTCGGCGTTGCCGAGCGCGACCCAGTCGCCGCGCTCGGCGAGCATCCGGTGCAGGTCGTCGATGCACTCGAGGCGATAGCGCAGCTCGGTGCTGCCGACGGTGACGACGAGCGCCGGCGGATCGGCCGACTCGTCGCGATAGGCGCGATACTCCGACCGCCCCGGGGGCGTGGTCAGGATCCACGGGTCCTCGCGGGTGCCGGCGCCCTTGCCGGAGACGGCTTGTGGCATGTGATCCTCTCCTCTGGTAGCCTACGTGTTACGGTAACTTACAAGCTACCGATCAGATCGCAAGCGTCCCGATGAGAGCCGAGCTGCATCGCGAGGCGCTCGACGCGCTCGGCGACGCCAACCGGCGGGCGATCCTTGAGATTCTCGGCGAGGGCGGCCACTCGGTCCAGCAGATCGCCGACCGGCTTCCGATCAGCCGCCCTGCCGTCTCGCGCCACCTGCGTCTGCTCAAGAGCGCCGGCCTGGTCATCGACCGACCCCACGGGACGCGCCACATCTATCAGCTGCACGACGACGGCGTGGAGGCGATCCGCGACTACTTCGTCGCGACCTGGGGCAACGCCGTCGCGCGGTTTCGCATCGTCGCCGAGAACGCGCCGGCCGATGAGCGCTGAGCCGCTCGTCGTCGAGTTCGAGGTGGGCGTCGATCCCGCGCGGGCGTTCGACGCGTGGACGCGGCGCTGCGCGACCTGGTGGCCGGCCTCGCACACGATCAGCGGCGACCCAGCGGCGATCACGTTCGAGCCGCGGCCCGGCGGGCGGATCGTCGAGCGCGGTCGCGACGGCGCCACCCACGATTGGGGCCGCGTGCTCGACTGGGAGCCGCCGCACCGCCTGCGCTACGCGTGGCATCTGTTCTTCGATCCCCGCGAGGCGACCGAGATCGAGGTGACCTTCGCCGCACGGGAGTCGGGGACCGCCGTACGGCTCGAGCAGCGGGGCTGGGAGCGCCTCGGAGCGGCCGGGCCGCCGCGACGCGCCAAGACCGGAGAGGTGTGGGGCCGGCTGGCGGCCGCCTACGCCGACGCCGTCGCCGACGGCGACGATGCCGGCACTCCGTGAGGCGCCGGCGCGCCGTGGCTTCTAACGTCCTCGCGGTGCCCGCCGAGACCGATCCGGCTCTGCCCCTCGCCGACCGCGAGCTCGTCCTCGAGCACGCCGCGAGCCTCATCCTCGACGCCTGGCGCAGCTTCGATCGCGCACGCCCCGAGCAGCCCGTGCCCGGCGAGCGTCAGCTGCAGCTGCTGAGGGCACCGCTGCCGGGGGAGGGATCGTCGCCGCGCGCGGCGCTCGACGCCGCCGCAGACGTCCTCGACGTCTCGCTCGCCCAGGCGCGTCCGCGCTTCTTCGCCTACATCGGCTCCTCGGGGCTCGAGATCGGGGTGCTCGGGGACGCGCTGATGGCCTCGCACGACGTCAACGTCGCCACCAGCGCCGGGGGCGCCGACCTGCTCGAGGCGCAGACGATCCGCTGGCTCGGGGAGTTCCTCGGCTTCGATCCGGCGGCCGTGGGGGCGCTCGCCGCCGGGGGCACGATCGCCAACCTGACCGCGCTGACCGCGGCGCGCGAACGGGCGGTGCCGGGGTGTCGCAGCGACGGCGCCGCCGGCCGCCGGCTCGCGCTGTACTGCTCGCGCGAGGCGCACTACTCGGTCCGGCGGGCCGCCGAGGTGCTCGGGATCGGCGGGCGCAACGTCCGCGCGATCCCGCTCGACGGCGCGCGCCGGATGGATCCCGCGGCGTGCGCGGAGGCGATCGACGCCGACCGGCGCGCGGGCGTCGTGCCGGTCGCCGTCGTCGCCACGGCGGGCACGACGCTGACCGGCGCGGTCGACGACCTGCACGCGCTCGCCGACCTCTGTGAGGCGCGCGACCTCTGGCTCCACGTCGACGGCGCCTACGGCCTGCCGGCGGCCGCCACCGAGCGCGCGGGCGGGCTGTTCCGTGGCCTGGCGCGCGCCGACTCGGCGACCGTCGACGCCCACAAGTGGCTCTACGTGCCCAAGGCCTGCAGCGTCCTGCTGATGCACGACCTCGAGGCGCTCGAGCGGGCGTTCTCCCACGAGGAGAGCTACATGCTCCACGGGGGCCGGTCGCTGGCCGTCGACCACACGCTCGAGTACTCGCGCCCCCTGCGGGGCCTGAAGCTGTGGCTGGCGTTCACCGTCCACGGCGCCGACGCGATCCGCCACGCGGTGCAGCGCAACCTCGAGCAGGCGCAGCTGCTCGCCGCCCTCGTCGACGCCGACCCCCGCTTCGAGCTGCTCGTCGCCCCGCAGCTCTCGGCGGTGTGCTTTCGCCACCGCGCGCCCGCGGGGATCGACGCCGACATGCACAACGCCGCGCTCGCCCAGGCGGTCGCCGCCGACGGACGCATCCTGCTCGCCTCGGCCGAGCTCGACGGAGTCACCTGCCTACGCGCCTGCATCGTCAACCACCGCACGACCGAGACCGACGTGCGCGCGATCCCGGCCGTCGTCGCCGACGTCGCCGACGCGCTCCTGCACGCGCGGACGGCCGACGGCGCCGGGTGAGGGCCGCCGCCGGGGTGGTCGGCAGGCGTGGCCGTCGCAGGCATCTGACACCTCAATGATCCCTGAGCGCTTGCCTTGAACCGGGGGAATTGCGCCACCGCCGTTCCGCGACGGCGTTACGGACGCTGGCGACCGGCTCCACCTTTCGTCCAAGGCCACCGAGGTGGTTCAGTCGTATGCGATGTGAGCCGATCAACTGGCCATGGACCCCTCCCAGCCTCGCCTCACGGCCTCGGCGACGTCTCGCCTCCGGGCCCTCGCCTGTCTTCTGTTCGCCGTCCTGACTCTCGCGCTTGTCGGACTTGCGTGCATCGGGCAGACGGAGCGGGCAGCCGCGTCCGTGGCGGCTCGTGCAAATCCGGTCACCAGTCCGGCCGGCGATTCGCGCCCTGCCCCGAAACGTCCGACGAGCCGATCTCCACGACACGATCGAAGCGCCCGGCGACGCCGGCGCCATGCCGGTAGGCATCGCACGCACGCAGATCGGCATCGCACGACCCGACGCCGGCGCAAGCATCCGCATCGCCGGCGCGGGCGACCGAAGCGCACCGGGCCTCGGCCGGCGTCTCCCGTCTCGGCCGGCGGATCGGGAACCTCAGCGCCGGGCGCCCCCGGCGCGATCCCGCAGTCGTTCTTCGCGGTGGCGAACTATTCGCCTGACCAGGTGGTGTATCCCGGAGACCTGAGGCAATTTGACACGAAATGGTGGAGCGGCGGGCTCCAGTTCTCCGACTTCACCAACCAGCCGCAGATGCTGCGCGAGGGTTATCGCTTCCTGCCGGCGTTCAACACCGGTTACGTGCTGCGGACCGATGGGTTCGCCAGTGATGTGCCCGCCTCGACGCCCAAGCAGAGCGATCCGCACTCGTGCATCGATACGCCGTGCGCGTTGAATACGAGCGCCATGCTGGCCGAGGTTCGGGGTGTGCAGTCGTCGATCGGGACGGATGGCAACTACTACAGCATCGGCAACGAGGTCGATGATTCGTTCAGCGACGACGTGTCGCCGAGCGTGTTCGGCGGGCAGTTCGATGCGTGGGTGAGCGCGATCAAGCAGGGCGATCCGACGGCCAAGATCGTGGCGCCGAGCATCAGCAGCGTGAGCTGCTGTGATTCGACGGTCAGTCAGCCGTGGGGGACGGCGGGCCAGTGGTTTGCCAGCTTTGTCGCCGATTATGAGCAGCAGCACGACGGGGCCAAGCCGCCGATCGACGTGCTGGCCATGCACCTCTATAATCTTGAACCGGGGACTGGCACCGCCGGTGCCGAGCAGGTGGGCCACTA
>Ga0213875_10000456_pt1 | contig 35369 bp, 38 predicted proteins | sample BarmaccomBMRX_R8_FD_160105 | JGI IMG/M metagenome (GOLD analysis project Ga0213875, IMG submission 160105) | Root-associated microbial communities from Barbacenia macrantha in rupestrian grasslands, the National Park of Serra do Cipo, Brazil - RX_R8 | ecosystem: Host-associated > Plants > Roots...
GCGGGTCCCGATCGGTGACTACAATCCCGCAGATGCGCACCGGGCAGCGGCGGACCACCCTGGCTGACGTGGCCGCGGCCGCCGGGGTGTCGACCGCGCTGGTCTCGATCGTCATGCGGGACGCACCGGGCGCCAGCCCCGCCAACCGGGCCCGGGTGCTGGCGGCGGCCGAACGGCTCGGCTACCGGCCCGACCGCCGGGCCCGGCTGCTGCGCAGCGACCGCAGCCGGCTGCTGGGGGTGGTGTTCGGGGTCCAGGACGCCTTCCACGGCGACGTGGTCACCGGGCTCTACGACGCCGCCGGGCGGGCGGGCTACGAGCTGACGCTGAGCGCGTTCACGCCCGGCCGGGACGAGCACCGGGCCATCGGCAGCCTGCTCCAGGACCGCTGCGAGGCGCTGATCCTGCTCAGCCACAGCGAATCGGTGCGCGAGCTGGCCGATCTGGCCGCCCGGATGCCGACGGTGGTGCTGATGCGCCCGATCCGCGCCCCGGCCGTCGACGTGATCCGCACCGACGACCGCCGGGGCCTGCACCAGGCCGTCGATCATCTGGTCGAACTCGGCCACCGGCGGATCGCCCACATCGACGGCGCCCGCGCCCTGAGCTCGGCCGCCCGGCGCCGCGGCTATATCGAGGCCATGCGCCGCCACGGCCTGGAGGCGGAGATCCGGGTGCTGCCGGGCGGTCCGCGCGACGACGACGGCACCGCCGCCGCCCGGGACCTGCTGACCGACCCACCGACCGCGGTGACCGTGTTCAACGACCGCTCGGCGGCCGGCGTGCTCGACACGCTGCGCCGGTCCGGCCTCGACGTGCCGGGCGACATCAGCGTGGTCGGCTACGACGACAGCAGCATCGCCCGGCTGAGGCACGTCTGGCTGACGACGGTCGCCCAGGACGCGGGGGCGCTGACCGACCTGGCCGTGCAGCGGGCCATCGACCGGATCGAGGGGCGGCCGGTCCAGGGGCGGGAGGTGGTGGTGCCGCCGCACCTGGTGGTGCGCGGGACGACCGGGGCGCCGCGAAGGCCCTAGGCGAGCGACGCGGCTCCCCTCGGCTGGCCGGGCGCGCCCGGCCAGCGCTAGAAGTTGTTCGGCCGGACCCTGAGTTCGACCACTTCGACCAGGTTGCCGACGGCTCGGAAGTCGGCTGGCGGAGAACCGGGCGCCGTTCGCGCTCATGCTGGGCGGGCCGGGCCGGCGGACGCTGTTCATCTGCACGGCCGAGTGGCACCCGGCCGACGGCGCCCCGGCCAACCTCGAACGGCTGGCCCGCGGGCCGCGGACCGGGCAGATCCTCACGCTGCCGGTCGAGGTGCCAGGGGCCGGGCGGCCCTGACCGCCCTGACGGCCCTGACCGTCCCGGCGCAGATCACCCGGGGCGGTGACCTGTAAAAGTCCGATTCCGTGCAGTAGGTTGACAACTGATAATTTTTCGCCAGCAGCGGGCGATTACGCACCTTCGTTGCCACGGGAGCTCGGATGGCCAAGCTGCTGATGATCGTGTCCAGCGCGCGGACGATCAAGTTGGCGGACGGTAACGATCATCTGACCGGCTACCGGGCCGAAGAGGTCCGCAAACCGTACGAGGCGTTCACCGGCGCCGGCGCCGATGTCGTGATCGTCACCCCCGACGGGCGGGTGCCGGTGCCGGATCCCTGGGGCCTGGAACCATTCTTCCACTACCCCCAGGTGGACGAGGACTTCATGTTCTCGGTGCTGCGCCGGTTCGCCTATCACCCCGATCGCGTGCGGGTGACCTTCACCCACTTCGCCGAGCTGAACCTGATCGCGCTCCGACGGGTCTACCTTGCTCTGCTGGAGGCCGGCCTGGAACCGGCCGCGGCCCGGCAGGCGGCCGAGGCCCCGGCCCACCGGGCCTGGCAGCACAACCTCGACTTCATCGAGGTGCTCGCCGATGACGACACGGTGACGAGCCGGCTGCCCGCCGAGCGGATCAGGCAGCTCCGGGACGAAGTGTGGCGGGACAGCCAGGACAACTCGCAGCAGGCGGCCGGCATGCTGGCCAAGCTGCCGAGCATGATCCACCCTGGCAACTTGGCCGAACTGACCGACGAGCAGATCCTGGCGTTCGACGGGGTGTTCATCCCCGGCGGCCACGGGTCGATGGCCGACCTTCCCGTCAGCGCCGAGGTCGGCCGGGTGCTGCGGCTGGCCCACGGTGCGGGCAAGCCCATCGCCGCGCTGTGCCACGGGCCGGCCGCGCTGCTGGCCGCCCCGGACGTCGACGGCGAGTGGATGTTCGACAGCTACCGGATCACCGCCTTCACCGACGAGGAGGAGGACCAGACCAAGGCCGGGAAGATCGGCATGCCCTGGTACGTGGAGGCGGCGCTGAAGAACCGCGGCGCGATCTTCGACGACGGCGACGCGGCCTGGGTGTCCCACGTCGTCGTCGACCGCAACCTGATCACCGGGCAGAACCCGGGATCGGCCGAGGCCGTTTCCGGCGCCCTGCTCAAGCGGCTGCGGGTGTGAGCGGTGACCGCGCAGGACACCGCCGAGAAGTTCTTCGGCGCCATGCAGGCCGGGAACGTGGATGCGGTCCTCGCCCTGGCGACGCCGGACGCCACCGTGTGGCTGGTCCCGCTGGACCGGCGCGGGCCGTTGGCGGCCGACGGCGCGCGTTACCTGGGCGAGCTGGCCGGGGCGTTCCCCGACCTGCTGGTGCGGGTGCGGCGGCTGTTCGTGGCGGCCGGCCGGACCGCCGTGGCCGAGATCACCATCGAGGGTACGCAGGCCGGTGACTTCCTCGGCGTGGCCGACCAGGAGAAGCAGTTCGACCTGGACCAGGCCTGGATGCTGACGATCGCGGAAGACGACCGGATCAGCGCGGTCACCGGGTACTGGGACCAGAACCAGCTCTACCGCCGGCTCGGCGTCAAGCGACTGGACAAGATCAATATTGCCGCGGGGTGAGACGGTGGTCGCCGCGTTCTTCGCCGCCTACCGGGCGCACGACGTCGAGGGCATGGTTGACCTGTGCGCGGAAGGAGCCCGGCTGCGCTACGTGCCGTTCGAGGTGTGGGGCCGCCAGCGGGTGCTGCACGGCGAGGGCACGGTGCGCACGGTCGGCAAGCTGATCTGGACCGCCTTGATCGACGCCTTCCCCGACCTGACCAACACCGTGACCAGCCTGCGCGTTGGTGCGGAGGGCAACGTCGCGGCCGAGGTGAGCATCGGCGGCACCCAGGCCAAGCCGTTCGGCGGCATCGCCAACGCCGGCCGACGCTACGAGCTGCCGCACCTTTTCCTGTTCCGGGTGAGCGGCGGCGAGCTGATCGAGGACATCGTCGCCTACTGGGACTACGCGGCCTGGAAGCGGCAGCTGGGCTGCCTGGAGGTTGACTGACCGATGGCGCGCCTGCCCCGCGAAGAGTGGTACGACATCGCCCGCGACGTGGACTGGGACCTGTCGTACGTCGACTACGACGAGGTGTTCCCGGAGTGGATGTCGGGGACGGGCAAGGTTCCCCGCGAGGCCTGGGCCGAGTGGGACGAGCCGTACAAGGTGACCTACCCCGAGTACGTGGCGACGCAGCGGGAGAAGGAGACCGGCGCCTACTCGGTCAAGGCGGTGCTGCGCAAGTCCCGGGTCTTCGACCAGCTCGACGAGGGCTGGAAATCGGTGGCCAAGCAGCACTTCGGCGCGGTCGCCCTGGTCGAGGATCTCGCCGCCTACGCCGAGCTGCGGATGGCCCGCTTCGGCCTGGCCCCGGCCTGGCGCAACATGGCGGTCTTCGGCGCGCTGGACGAGACCCGGCACGCCCAGATCAGCCTGTACTTCCCGCACGAGCTGCTCGGCCGGGACCCGCAGTACGACTGGGCGCACAAGGCGTACCACACCAGTCAGTGGACGGTCGCCGCCGCCCGGGCCACCTTCGACGGCATGATGATGAACCCGAACGTGGTCGACGTCGCGGTGCAGCTGCCGTTCACGTTCGAGACCGGGTTCACCAACGTGCAGTTCGTGGCGCTGGCCGCGGACGCGCTGGAGTCCGGCGACATCAACTTCGCCAACATGATCTCGTCGATCCAGACCGACGAGGCCCGCCACTCCCAGCAGGGCGGCCCGACGCTGAAGATCCTGGTCGAGCACGACCCGCGCCGGGCCCAGTGGGTCATCGACAAGACGTTCTGGGTGTCGGCCCGGCTGTTCTCGGTGCTGACCGGCCCGGCCATGGACTACTACACCCCGCTGGCGATGCGGAAGCAGTCGTTCAAGGAGTTCATGCTGGAGTGGGTCGCCGGGCAGTTCGCCGACCAGCTCCAGGACTACGGGCTGAAGAAACCGTGGTACTGGGACGAGTTCCTGGCCGGCCTGGACACCTGGCACCACGGGCTGCACCTGGGCGTCTGGTACTGGCGCCCGACCGTGTGGTGGAACCCCCAGGGTGGGGTGTCCCCCGCGGAGCGTGACTGGCTCCGGGAGAAGTACCCGGACTGGGAGGACCGGTTCGGCCCGATCTGGGACGTGATCATCGGCAACATCAACGCCGGCCAGGCCGGGCTGACGCTGCCGGCGACCTTGCCGTGGCTGTGCAGCCTGTGCCAGCTGCCGGTCGGCACGGCTGGTTCGCCGGGCAATCAGCGGTATCCGGTGCGCAGCTACCCGCTCAGCTACGACGGCCGCACGTATCACTTCTGCTCGCGGCCGTGCCGGCAGATCTGGTGGGAGGACCGGGACACCCTGCACAGCCCGACCGTGGTCGACCGGGTGCTGGCCGGTGAGGTCCAGCCGCCGACCGTCGAGGGCCTGCTGACCTGGATGGGGCTCACCCCGGAGGTCAGGGGAACGGACGCCTACGGGTACCGGTGGGCCCGGGCCTACCCGCCCGGGGACCCGGGGCCGGCCGGGGACGCAGGGCCGGCCGGGGACGCAGGGCCGGCCGGGGACGCAGGGCCGGCCGTAACCGAGCCTTCGAATGGGGGGCGTCCGGTGCCGGTCAACGCCCTGTTCGCGGGCGACTTCGTCACCCAGCTGGTGACGTTGCAGGACACCGACACGGTCGATCAGGCGGCGTCGCGGATCGCGGCTCAGGTCGTGGGCAGGCGGGTGCGATCGCGGGAGGCCGGCCTGGTGGTCCGGCTCGGTGGCCGGGTGCTGCCGGGTGAGCTGACCGTGGCCGCGGCCGGCATCGGCCCGCTGGACAGTGTGGACGTCAGCTGGGACGCCGGCCGGGTGGGGGAACGATGAGCGGGCGGGTGGGACCGGTGCTGCGGATGTCCGACGACGTCGACGCCATCGTGGCCGCCATCGAGGACGACAACCCCGGCCAGCAGGTCACGGTGGTCGACCGCGGCGCCTACACCCGGGTCAGCGGCGAGGGCGAGCTGCGGGTCACCCGCGCCTCCATCGAGCGGCACCTGGGGCGCGAATTCGAGATGCGCCAGTTCGAGGAGCTGATGTCCGCCTTCGCCGGGCGTATCGAGATGACGTCGCAGGAGGTGCGATGGCAGCTCGGAGGCTGAAGACCTGGAGCGCGCTGGGCCAGCTCGGGCGCCTGCCCGGCGAGTACGAGATCGTCACGCACGCCCTCAACTACACCACCCGTCCCGGGCGGCCCTCGGCGCTGGCGTCCAACCCGACGACGCCGGCCAACATGTGGCTGCTGACCTACCGGGACCCCTCGCCGCTGCAGGCCGGCGACTGGCTGGGCTTCCGTGACCCGGACCGGCTCACCTACCGCGCGTACGTGACCATGCAGGACCAGCAGGAAACCGTGGTCGCGGGGGTGCTGGACGAGTACGGGCCGGCCCGGCACGACGCGTCGCTGCCGAGCTGGTGGCTGGAGGTCCTGGCCGCGCTGTTCACCCCCACCCGGTTCCCGGTGCACGCGCTGCAGATGACCAGCGCCTACCTCGGGTACTTGGCACCGTCGTCCTACATCACCAACTGCGCCGTATTCGGCACCGGGGACCTGCTGCGCCGGGTGTCACTGGTGGCCTACCGGACCCGGCAGCTGGCCGAGGCCACGGACTCGGCGATCGGCCGCACCGAACGGGCCCGGTGGCAGCAGGATGAAGCCTGGCAGCCGGCCCGGCAGGCGCTGGAAAAGCTGCTGACCGCCTACGACTGGGGCGAGTGCTTCACCGCGATGAACCTGGTGCTGCGGCCCACCCTGGACCAGATCCTGCTGCATGAGCTGGCCGAGGCGGCCCGGGACAGTGGTGACGAGCTGACCTGGCTGCTGCTCAGCAACCTGGCCGCCGATGCCGCCCGCGGCATCCGCTGGAGCACCGCGCTGGCCCGGTACGCGATCGAGCAGCGCCCGGAAAACCGGGACGTCCTGCGGCGCTGGGCGGACCGGTGGGCACCCCGCGCCGAGGCGGCCGCGGCCGGGCTCGGCCAGCTGCTGTCCGGGGTCCGCCCGGCCGGCGCCGCCGAGCGCGCCGCCAACTCGGCCCGGCACGAGGTCCTCGACCGAGCGGGGCTGGCATGACCTGGCGGGCGGTGATGCCGGCCGAGGACCTGTGGGAAGGCGAGCTGACCGGAATACAGCTCGGCGCCCAGAAGATCGTTCTGGTCAACGTCGGCGGCGAGATCCGGGCCTATGCTGATCGCTGCCCGCACCTGGCTGGTCAGCTCAGCCAGGGTGACCTGGACGGGCGGGTGCTGACCTGCGCCAACCATCACTGGGAGTTCGACGCGCTGACCGGCGCCGGCACCAATCCGGGCCACTGCCAGCTGACCGCCGTCCGCATCCAGGTGCGGGACGGCCAGATCGAGATACTGGCCGACACAGACATCGACATGGCCGGTTGAGGGAGGTGCGCCCAGGGTGACGGCTTCCGCGTCGGAGCGTGATCAGGAGCACCGGGCCGGGGTCGAGCAGGCGGCCCGGCGCCGGGTGGCCGTGCTGGTCGCCATCGCCGTGGCCGGCGCCCAGACCCGGGCGGAGCTGCAGAGGTTGGCCGCCGAACAGGCGGCCCTGCGGCGCGTAGCGACGCTGGTGGCGGGCGGATCACCGCCCCAAGAGGTGCTGGCGGCGGTCGCCGGCGAGGCCGGCCGGCTGCTCCACGTCGACGTGGCGGTGCTGAGCCGGTATGAAGCCGACGGCTCGGCCACGGTGGTCGGCCGCTGGGACCGCCCCGGCGCCCCGCCCGGCACCGGCCGCGAGCAGGAACCCGGCACCGGCCGCGAGCGGAAACCCGGCACCTCGGCGGCCGTGCCGGTGTGGGCCGCCGGCCGGCGGTGGGGCGTGATGAGCGTGGGATCGCACTCCGGGCCGCTGCCGGCCGGGACCGGTGCCCGGCTGGCCGGGTTCACCGAGCTGACCGCGACGGCCATCGCCAGCGCCGAGGCCCAGGCGGCGCTGTCGGCCTCCCGGGCGCGGATCATGGCCGCCGCCGACCAGACCCGCCGGCGGATCGAGCGCAACCTGCACGACGGCGCTCAGCAGCGGCTGGTCTCACTGGCCCTGCAGTTGCGGGCGGCCCAGCAGACGGCCCGGGAGGCGGCCTCACCGGAGGCCGGAGAGCTGGCCGGGCGGCTGGAAGGGGCGATCAGGGAAGCGACCGAGGTGCTGGAGGAGCTGCGCGAGATCGGCCGCGGCCTGCACCCGGCCATCCTCACCGACACCGGGCTCCGGCCGGCGCTGCGCGCGCTGGCGCGCCGCTCAGCCATCCCCGTCGAACTCAACATCCAGGTGCCGGGGCGGCTGCCCGAGCAGATCGAAGTGAGCGGCTACTACGTGGTGGCCGAGTCGCTGACCAACACGGTCAAACACGCCCGCGCCGCGGCCGTCTCGGTCGAGGTGGGGGTGGCCGGCGACGCCTTGCGGATCACCGTCCACGACGACGGCATCGGCGGCGCCGACCTCGGGCGCGGCGACGGCCTGGCCGGCCTCAAGGATCGGGTGGAGGCGCTGGGCGGCCGGTTCCGGCTCGACAGCCCGCCCGGGGCCGGGACGGCCGTACGGGTGGAGTTCCCGCTGGCCGCCACCAGCGCCGCCCACAGCGCCTCCACCAGCGCCTCGGCCGGCGCCGGCCAGGTCCATAATCATGAAGGTGACCGATAAACCGACCAGCGTCGTGCTGGCCGACGATGACGTTCTCCTGCGGGAAGGCATGGCCAGCCTGCTGCAGCGGTCCGGCTTCGACGTCGCGGGCCAGGCGGGCGACGCGCCGCAGCTGGTGACCATGGTCCGCGAGCTGCGACCGGAGCTGGTCATCGTGGACATCCGGATGCCGCCCGGCTACTCCACCGAGGGCCTCGAAGCGGCCCGCGAGATCCGCGCGTCGTTCCCGGACATCGCCATCCTCGTCCTGTCGGCCCACGTCGAGGTGGAGCACGCGATGGACCTGGTGGCCAGCGGGCAGCGGAGCGGTTACCTGCTGAAGAGCCGGATCATCAACGTGGACGACTTCATCGAGACGCTGCGGCAGATCGTCCGGGGCGGCGCGGTGATCGACCCCGAACTGGTCAAGGAACTGGTGGCGGCCCGCCGGGTGTCCGATCCGCTCGACGTGCTGTCGGCCCGCGAACGCGAGGTGCTGGCGCTGATGGCCGAGGGCCGCTCCAACAACGGCATCGCCCGGGAGCTGTTCGTCACCGAGGGGACGGTCGAGAAGCACGTGCGGTCCATCCTCATGAAGCTGCGGCTGCCCGAGGCCGACGACATGCACCGCCGGGTGCTCGCCGTGCTCACGTTCCTCAACGCCCAGTTAGCGGGCTCACCAGCCGAGGATCTGGCCGATGCCGTCGGCTGACAGCTCGGCCTTGGCCAGGAACCCGGCGGCCGGGCTTTCCGCGACCAGGTCGGCGTAGTCGGATTCGGCCGCGCTGGAAATCATGATGATGGCCATCGCGCCCCCGCTGTCCTCGGCCAGGCGCTGGGCCAGCTCGAAGCCGTTTTCGTCGCCGAGCGCGATGTCGATCAGCACGACGTCGGGCCGCAGCGCGGCGGCCATCCGGGGCACTTCGGCGCTGCTGGACGCGGTGCCGACGACGCTGACGCCCTGCTGACCGAGCAGCGTCCGGGCGCTCGACAGGACGGCCGCGTTATCGTCGACCAGCAGGCAGCGCATCACCATGAGATCAGCGTGACCGCCCGGCGGCGCGGGCGCATTGCAGCTAGCTGGAATCCCGGTTCCAGCTAGCGGGTACCGGCGGTTGGTCGCCAGCCGGTAGCGACGGTTGGTGCTGGTGGCGATGATGACCGGCGGCGAACGCAGGATAGTCGTGGCCATGGATGGCATCAGGGTCAGCCCGATCAGGCGCCGGGAACTCCCGCCGGGCAACGACCTGCCCGTACGGGTCCAGTTCAGCGTGCTGGGCCCGGTTCGCGCCCGGCGCGGCCCGGCCGAACTGGACCTGGGCCCGTACCAGCAGCGCGCCGTGCTGGCCCTGCTGGTGGTGCGGGCCAACCAGCTCGTCACCAACGACGAGCTGGTCGAGCTGCTGTGGGAACAGGATCCGCCCGGCAGCGCGCTCAACGTCATCCACAAGTACGTGGGCTCGATCCGGCGTCTGCTCGAGCCCGACCTCGAAGCCAGGACCAGCGGCCGCTGGCTGACCCGGCACGGCACCGCGTACCGGCTGGCCGCCGACGAGACCACCTCGGACCTGATCGCCTTCCGGCGCCTGGTGGAAGATGCGCGGGCCGCCCACGCCGCGGGCCGGCCGGCCGACGCCCTCGACCTGCTGATGGAGGCGCTCGGCCTCCGGCACGGAGCGTGCGGCGAGGGCCTGGAACTGCACGGACGGCACCGGGACTACTTCACCACGGTGGACCAGGAATACGTCTCGGCCGTGGCCCAGGCGGCCGAGTCGGCCCTGGCCAGCTTCCAGGCGCCGCGGATACTTCCGCTGCTGCGGCAGGTCGCGGCCGGGGAGCCGTTCAACGAGTCGCTGCAGGCCCGGCTGATGCTGACGCTGGCGGCCACCGGCCAGCAAGCGCTGGCCCTGTCGCAGTACCGGGCGGTCCGGGAACGGCTCAGCTCAGAGCTCGGGGTGGACCCGGGCGTGGAGATGCGGACCGCGCACGGCCAGGTGCTCCGGCAGGAGATGCCGACGGCTCCCGTCGCAGGCCCCGCCGACCCCCCTGATGGCCCGTTCCCCCTGGTGCCTCCGGCCCAGTTGCCCGCCGACCTGCCCGCGTTCGCCGGCCGCGAGCCGGAGCTGTCGCAGGTGGCCCGGATGCTCAACCCCGACGACGGGTGCCCGATCGTCGCTATCTGCGCGATCGACGGCATGGCGGGTATCGGCAAGACCACCTTCGCGGTCCACTGGGCGCACCAGGTGGCGAAGCATTTTCAGGACGGTCAGCTCTACCTGGACCTGGGTGGATTCGACGCGAGCAGTTCGGCCACCACCCCGGCCGAGGCGCTCGCCAGCCTGCTGTCGTCGCTGGGGGTCCCGGCCGGCTACATACCCGATGGCCTGGACGCGCGGGCGGGCCTGTACCGCAGCCTGCTGGCCCGCAAACGCGTGCTCATCGTCCTCGACAACGCGCGGGACGTGCGGCAGGTCCGCCCCCTGCTGCCGGGCAGCCCCGGATGCCTGGTCATCGCGACCAGCCGCAACCCGCTGACCGGGCTGGCCATGACCGATGGGGCCCGGCTGCTCAGGCTGGACCTGCTGCCGCCGCCGACGGCCCGGGAAGCCCTCGAGCGGCGGCTGGGTGCGGCCCGGGTGGCCGCGGCCCCCGGCGCGGCCGAGGAGATCATCCAGCTGTGCGGGCGGCTGCCGCTGGCGCTGGCCATCGTGGCCGCCCGGGCCGCCCATCCCGGCTTCACCCTGGACGCCATCGCCGCCGACCTGCGCCGCACCCGGGGCCGGCTGGACGGATTCGACGCGGCCGGGGTGGCCGCCGACGCCCGGACCGTCTTTTCCTGGTCCTACCGGCACCTCAGCCCGCAGGCCGGACGTCTCTTCCGGCTGCTGTCGCTGCACCCGACCGCCGATATCGTCGCCGCGGCCAGCGCCAGCCTGCTGGGCGTCCGGCCCGACGAGGTGGGCCGGCTCATGGCCGAGCTGACCAACACCGCCCTGCTGACCGAGCATCGGCCCGGCCGGTACTCCTGCCACGACCTGGTCCGCACCTACGCCCGGGAGCTACTGGAAAGCGTCGACAGCAAGCAGGAGCAGCAGGCGGCCCTGGCCCGCTTGCTCGACCATTATCTGCACTCGAGCGCGGCCGCCCAGGCGGCGCTGCAAGCACCCGCCGAACCGGTCGCACTGCCGGGCCCGCAGCCGGGGGTGACGCCGGAGCGGTTCGCCGACTACGAGTCGGCCATGTCCTGGCTGACCGCCGAGCGGAGCGTGCTCAACGCGCTGGTCGCGCTGGCGGCCGAGGGCGACCTGGGCTTCCCGGCCTGGCAGCTGGCCATGACCCTGCGGCAGTTCTACCGCTGGCGGGGCTTCTTCGTGGACTGGCGGCAGGCGATGGAGGTCGCGCTCGCGGCCGCCGTGCGCGACGCCGACCTGGCCGGTCAGGGCCACGTGCTCAGGAGCCTGGCCGGGGCCAACTTCCAGCTCAACCGCCCCGAGGAGGCGCTGCGCTGCCTGGAGCGGGCCCAGGCCATCTACACCGTGCTCGGATACCGGACCGAGCACGCCCACCTGCACGCGATGTTCAGCGAGATCTACACCGGACAGGGCAAACTGCACCTGGCCATCGAGCACAGCCAGCAGGCACTCGCGCTGTACCGGGAAGCCGGGGACCGGGACGGCGAGGTGCGCGTGATCGCTGACATCGGGATCGCGCACGGGGCGCTGGGCGCGCACCAGCAGGCGGTGTCGTACCTCGAGCGTGGCATTGCCCTGGCCCAGGAAGCCGCGGCCCGGGCGCTGGAGGGCAAAACCCACAAGGAACTGGGGATCGTCCTGTCCAGGCTCGGACACCACAGCGAGGCCCGGCAAGAGCTGGGGCGGGCGCTGGCCCTGCTGCGCCGCCTGGGCCACCGCCCGCAGGAAGCCGCGACCCTGCTGGCGCTGGGCGATGCCCTGTCCGCCGAGGGCCGGGAGCACGAGGCGCAGAAGGCGAGGCGGCAGGCCTTTACGATCTTCTCGACCTTCCGCCGGGAACTGATGATCTCCGGTTGACCGGCCGGGCCGCCTACCGGAGGGTGGCGCGCATCAGCTGGCGGAGTGGCCGAGGAAACCGAGCACGGCCGCGTTGACCTGGTCGGTGTGGGTCCAGGGAATGGCGTGGGGGCCATCCTCGATGACCACCAGCTCGCAGTCGGAGATCAGGGCGGGCAGCCGCTTCCCGGTCTTCTCGAACGGGAGGATCCGGTCCGCGTCGCCCTGGATGACCAGCACCGGGACGTTGATCTTGGGCAGGTCGGAGCGGAAGTCGGCCTGCCAGGTGGCGATCTCGTCGCAGGTGCCGATGGCCGACATCGCCACCGCCACGTTGAAGCTGGCCCGGTAGGCCTCGTCGCTGACCCGGTTCCCGCCGAACTGGTCGATGTTGTAGAAGTTGTCCAGGAAGCCCTTGAGCCAGGCCGGCGGGTCGGCCGCCGCCTGCTGGCGGAACCCGTCGAACAGGTTGGCCGGCACCCCCTCGGGGTTGTCGGGGGCCTGCGACAGGTAGGGCGGGATCGGCCCGATCAGCACCGCCCGGTCGACCCGGTCCGACCCGAACGTGCCCAGGTACCTGGTCACCTCGCCGGTCCCCATGGAGTGGCCGACCAGCGCGACCTGGTCCAGGTCGAGGGTGTTGATGACCACGTTCAGGTCGGCCGCCAAGGTGTCCCAGTCATAGCCGGTGGCGGGCTGGCTGGAGCCGCCGGCGCCGCGGCGGTCGTAGGTGATGACCCGGTGGCCGGCCGCCAGCAGCGGTATGACCTGCTTGTCCCAGGCCCGGCCGCTGAGCGGGTAGCCGTGGATGAGCACGACCGGCGTCCCGCTGCCGTGGTCCTCGTAGTAGAGGTTGATGGGGCCGGAATTCTCAGTGCCGACCGTGATGACGGACATGGTTGCTCCCAGGATCTTGACGTTACGGGGCTGTCGGTGCCCTGGATGGTCTTGACGCTATGGAGGCGGTGGGCGCCGCGAATCGGCTGAAACACACAGTCCGCCGCTCAAGTCCCGGCGCGAGGAGACTCCGAGCTTCCGGTAGATCTTGTGCAGGTGATAGTCGACGGTGCTCGCCCCGATGAACAGTTGCGACCCGATGTCCCGGTTGGTCGCTCCGCTAGCGGCGAGCCGCGCGATCCGTAGTTCCTGGTCGGTCAGCTCGTCACCCGCGGACGGTCCCCGGCTGGCGGGGCGCTCACCGGCCGCTCGCAGCGCCAGCCGGGCCCGGCTGGCCCAGGCCGCCGCTCCGGCCTCGCCGAACGTCGCCGTGCTCTCGCTGAACAATGCCATCGCCGTGCGTAGCTGATGACCGCCCTCACCGGAGCGTCCCTGGCGCGTGAGCGCTTCGCCGTAGAGCAGATGGGCCCGGGCGACCTCCGCGGTCCGCGACGTCCGGCGCAGTGACCCGATCGCGGCGCCGAACGCCGCGTCGGCCCGTTCGTCGTCCGCCAGGATCCCCTCCGAGCAGTGCAGCTGCCCACGGACCCAGTCGGTGCCCGCGACGGCCGCCCGGGCCCGCAGCGTCATCAGCGCGGCCCGCGCCTGCCGGAGCTGGCCACCGGCGGCCGCCGCCTCGACCAGGTAAGGCAGGACTTGCTGCTCCAGGTGGAGAACGTCCCGGGCGCAGATGCCGACGGCCACGCGAAGCGCGGCCGCAAACCGGCGCTGGCCGAGGGCCGTCACCACCGGCGATATCCGCGCCGAGCCGCACGATCGCAGGGCGCTGCGGGCCAGCTTCTCCTGCTGGAGAGCACCGGTCGCGCGGGCCCGCTCGGCGACCCGTTCCAGCCAGCTGACCCCGGCCGTGTCATCCCACACGGCGAGCGAGCCGACGGCGGCGAGGGGGAACCAGTCGGGGATCTCTCCTGCCAGCAGCGCCGGTTCCGCGGTCATGGCCAGGGCCTGCCGCAGGAATCCGGCGGCCGGCTCATAGTCTCCGGCCGCCAGTTGCCCGAAGCCGCGCAGCAGCAGCGTTCCGAGTGGGCGGCCGGAGTCGGCCGGGTCGCTCAGCGTCGCGATCTGCCGGGCGAGGGCGGCCGCGGCGGCCTTGGTGGTGCCGCGCCCGCTGTCACCAGCGAGCACCAGCTGGCTGAGCGCGGCGAGGGTGCTGTCGCGGGCGGCCGCGGGGGCGGCCGCCCGCTGCGTGCGCGCGGCCCTCAGTAGCCAGGCCGAAGCCGACCCACCCGGCTGGCCGCGTTCCTGGCGAGCCTGTTCGCGGGTGGCCGCCGTCCGGGCCCGGGCGGCCGGGTCGTGGCGGAGGTGGACCAGGGCCTGGGCCGCCAGGACCTCGGCGTACGAGCTGGCGCCGGCGGCCAGCGCGGCCCGGGCGGCCGCCGCGTGGCGGATTGCCCGAGTGCCCGGGTCGGCCGACCGTTCGCCGGCCAAGACGAGGAGCAGGCACCGCTCGGGCACCCGGGCCACGGTCAACGCGGTATCGGCCAGCTCGGTCGCCAGCGCCTCGTCCGGCCCGGGCCGGGCACCGGTGGCCCGGTGCCAGGCGCGGCTACCCGGCGAGCCGGGGAGTCCGGCCACGACGCCGTGGACCCGGCGCCGCTGCCCGGGTGGTGCACCGTAGTAGACGGCCGACCGGGTCAGCGGATGCGTGAACCGGGGCTGCGGCCAGCCCGCGACCAGCCCGGCCCGCACCGCCGGACGCCATGAGCCGGCGTCGAAGCCGAGCACCGGACCGGCCCGGTTCACGTCCCGGTCCGGCGCCGCCGCCAGCGCCAGCAGCAGCGAACGGGTGTCGGCGGGAAGGCCCAGAACGTCCGCGCCGAAGTATCTGAGCAAGCTGGCGTCGACCGGAGCGGGGTCGGGCGCCAGCGCGATCCGGCCCAGTTCGGCGGCCGGGTACCGGGTCGCGAGATCGGTCAGGGCCCCCGGGTTCCCGCCCACGGCCGCCGTGAGCCGGTCACTGGTCGGCCGATCGAGCGCTCCGCCGGTCAGCCGGTGCAGCAGGCGCCCGGCCGACGGGAGATTCAGGCCGCCGAGCGGCAAGCTGGGCAGGTCGGCGAAGGGCAGCGCCCGACTGCGCACCGCCAGCAGCATCACCACCGGCGAGGTAGCCACCCGCCGGGCGGCGACCGCCAGGGCCGCGCGCGCGGCTGGGTCAAGCCGATCGGCGTCGTCCACCAGGCACAACAGTGGCCCGCCCTGACCCGCGCGCACCAGCCCGCGTAGCATCGTCAAGCCGGCCGGCAGTGAGGCGCCGCCGCCGGCCTGGAGCGTGGCCCGGGCGGGCCACAGTACCCGTACGTCACCCGCTTCCCGGGCGGCCTGCCGGAGCAGCGCGGTTTTCCCGGCGCCAGCGTCGCCCACCAGCACCAGCGCCGCGCCCCGGCCGGCGCCGGCCGCTTCGAGCAGGGCGGCGAGGGCCGATCGTTCCCGCTCGCGCCCGAGCAGCCTCACCGGTACCGGCCGCTGAGCTCGGTGGAGAACCGGGGCAGGGCGGCCCCGAGCTGGCGCCGTGAGCGGAGCCCGAGCTTGCCGTAGGTGTTGCGCAGGTGATGATCGACGGTTCGGCGGCTCACGAACAGCTCGACCGCGATCTCCTTGTTGGTCGCCCCGGCCGCCGCCAGCTCGGCGACCCGCCATTCCGCCCGGGTCAGCATCGGCGCGGTGGCCGGGAGCGCCGGAACGTTGCCAGCCCGTCTGGACGGTGTGGCGGTATCCAGCTCGCGCTGGGCCCGCCGGCCGAAATCCACCGCGCCCATGTCCCGGTACAAACGGCTGGCGGCCGCCAGCCAGTGCCGGGCCGCGATCCGCCGCCGTTTCCGCCGGAGCCACTCGCCGTAGAGCAGACGCGCGCGGGCGCGCTCACCGATGACCCCGGTGGTGTCGAGCAGCGCGATCGACCGCTCGTAGCAGTCGGCCGCCTCGGCCTCGCTGGCCAGCAACGCCTCGCACAGGGAGAGCGCCCCGAGGGCCCAGGCGGTGCCGCTGGCGGAAGCCCGCACCGCCAGCTCGCCGAAGGCACGCCGGGTCTCATCACCGCGTCCGAGCCGGGTACCCGCCTCCACCAGGACCGACAGTGCCTGGTTGGCGTACCCGCCGAGATCCTCAGCGCTGAGCTTTTCGGCGGCGGCGAACGCCTGGGCGTACTGGCAGCGACTCAGATGGAGGGTCATCAGGGCGGCGGTACCGGAGTGCTCGAGGTCGGCTCGCTCGAGGTCGGCGCCCGCCGCCACCAGCCGGTGGGCGGCTCGTTCGGCCGCGGGCCCAGCTCCCTGCCAGGCCAGCAGCTCGGCGCCTTCCAGGCTGGCGAGCAGAGCCGGGCTGCCGCCGATCGATTGAGCCAGGCGCCGGGCCCGCCCGGCCAGGCGGCCGGCTTCGGTGAGGCGCCCCAACCCCGCCAGGGCGGCCGACCAGCAGGCCAGCGTGGCGGACAGGTCGTGGCTGCTCGGGGCGACCCCGGCACCGCAGCGAGCAGGCCGGGTGGCCGTTCCCGGCCTGGTGAGCAGCGGCTCGTCGTACCACAGCGCGCGGGCGGCGTACACCCGGGCGGCGGCTGCACCGGGCAGGCCGGGCCAGGTCGTCCCCTTGGCCTGCAGGGCCCGGCGCAGCAGCGGCACCGCCCGCCGGTAGTCCCCGCTGAGCAGGGTGGCCAGGCCGGGCAGAAGCGCGCCGGGGGGCAGCCCGGGAAGCCCGGGCTCGCTCATCCGGAGTAGCGCCGACCCGATGGCCCGGGCCGTGGTCCCGCGCGTGTAGCGCCCGGTGGTGATGGCGAGCTGGGCCGCCTCGTGCATGGCCTCCAGCCCGGCCGCCCGGTCGCGGCCGGTGAGCCGGGCGGCTGCGCTCAGCATCTGCCGGCTGCTCTCCCCCGCTGGGGGCCGGAACGCGTGGTTCAGCCGCGCTTCCAGCCGCTCGGCCTGGGCTTGCTGAGCCGCGGTACCACCGGCCGCCCGGGCGCGGCGCAGCAGATCATCGGCGAGCCGGGGGGTGCTGGCCGCGAGGGCAGCGGCACTGGCCGCCAGGTAGTGGCCGGCCGCCCCGGTGGCCGATCGCCGGGCGGCCTGGGTCAGGTAGCTCACGGTCGGCAGGGCCGGGCGCCCGCGGACCGGATGCTGCGCCCGGTGAGCCAGTTCCGCCGCGAGATCATCGTCGGGGACGCCCGCGGCGGCCACCCGGTGCCAGGCGCAGGCGGTGGAGTCGGTCTCTGGATCGCAGGCCTGGGCCAGGGCCTGGTGGGCGGATCGCCACTGTTCGGGTGAGACACCGTCGAGGGCGGCGGCGCGCAGCAGCGGATGGCGGAACCGGACGTCCGGCCCGGGCCGGACGACCCCGGCCCGCCGGGCCGGGGCCAGTGCCTCCGGCCCGATTCCGAGCGTGGCCGCGGCCCGCCACAAGCATCTGGTTTCGCGGCCGGAGGCGCAGGCGGCCAGGGTGAGCAGGGCCCGGCTTGAGGCCGGCAGCATCCGGAGCTCGGCGACGATCGGGTCCGGCAGCGACCGGCCGGGCAGGCCTTGACCGCACAGGATGTCCAGCACGTCAGCCCGGCCGCCCGCCAGCAGGCGGCCAGTGGCCGACAGCGCCAGCGGATTGCCGCCGGCCAGCCGGGTGATGTGGCCGGCCGTCCTCCGGTCGACGACGCCCCCGGCCCGACGCATCAGCAACTCGGCCCCGGCGTCGGCCGGGAGGCCGGTGACCGCCAGCTCGGGTACCGACGCGAGGGCCGGAACCGGAGCCGGTTCGCAGATCGCCGCGACCAGCACGAGCGGTATCGCCCGCGCCCGCTGCGCGATCTGGTGCAGGACGGCCCGGGACTCGTGGTCGACCCACTGGAGATCATCGACGATGCAGAGCAGGCCGGCCTGCCGGACGGCCCGGGTCACCAGGGCCAGGACCGCGCTCTCCACCAGCTGCCTGTGCCGCTGCCCGTGTGAGGGTCCGCGGCCGGTTCCGATCGCGTCTTCGATGATCGTGCGCTCGGCGTCGGACGGCTGGCCCAGTTCGGCAGCGAACGCGAGCACCAGCCGGTGCAGCGCCGCCCAGGCCAGGCCGGCCTCGGCCTCAATCCCGGTCACCCGCAGCACGCGGCGTCCGGTGGCGAGCCTGACCGCCGCGGCCAGCAGGGCAGACTTCCCGGACCCCGGTTCTCCGCGCAGGACCAGCGCGCGGCCCGGCCATCCGCAGGCGCCCTGCACCAGCCCGCGCAACGCGGCCAGTTCCCGTGTCCGGCCGAGCAGTTCCGGACCGGGGTGGGGCGGGATCGGGGCACATTCGCTGACGCTCACCGGGCACCTCTGCTGGGCGACGTGGGGCCGGCCGTCGCCGGCCGGCCCCTTGCCGCATCAGGACACCCGGTGTCAGTGCAAAATCAGTTACCTGTCAGTTCATCCCTCAGGCAGAGACGGTCAAGGTCAGCTGTCGACCTTTTCGGGGGCCGCGAACTCGAGCTGGTTGTTGTCGGGGTCGCGGAACACGACGGTGGAGTACGGCCCGTTCGGCCGGCGGCGGATGCCGGTGTGACCGATGTTGAGCTCGTCGAGCCGGTCGATCCAGGCTTCCAGCGCCGCCCGGTCGGCGACCTTGAACGAGATGTGGTCGAGCCCGGTGTGGTACTCCTCGCCCTTCTCGCCCTGGTTGGCCACGTGGTGGTGCAGGCCGATGAGCAGGCCCGTTTGCTTGTCCTCGAGCATTTCCGCGAACCCGGTCTCCTCGCGGGCGTAGTGCGCGAGCCGTCCTGGCCACCGCTCGGCGCCGAACAGCTGCTGGTACCAGTTCACGCTGGTGTCGATGTCCGTGACGGTCACGCAGACGTGGTGGACCCCGGTAATGACCGGGCCGCTGGGTGGTGTTCCCATTTTCAGATCCTTCCTGATCTCAGCTGGTGGCGTGGACGGCCTTGAGGATGACGCTGGTGACGGTGCCCGGGTTGGACAGCATCGACAGATGCGGGGCCCCCTTGATCTCGGTGATGTGGGCGTGGGCACGCTCGGCCATGACGAGCTGCTCGGCCGGGACCAGCACGCGGTCGGCGGTGCCGATGACGTCCCAGGACGGGATCGTCTTCCAGGCCGGGACGCCCGACGGCTCGGTGAACGTGCTGGCCGCGGTCGGCCGCTGCTCGGCCGCGAGCTCGGCGCCCTCGGCGGCGGGCAGGCCGTTGGCGAAGCAGCCCGGGAACCAGGACTGCTTGATGTAGGTGTCGTAGTCACCGTTGGTGGCGCCCGGGTAGGGGGCGGTGGTGAGCACCGACGTGCTGGCCACGCAGGAGCCGGGCTTGGCGTTGTTCAGCTGCTCCAGCGTCTCGCCCTGGGCCGGCAGGTAGGCGTCCACGAAGACCAGCGCCTTGACCTGGGAGTTGCCGGTCGCGGCGTTGGAGATCAGGAAGCCGCCGTAGGAGTGGCCGACCAGCACGATCGGGCCGGAGATGGTGGTCAGGAAGTCCTTGAGGTAGGCCGAGTCCTCCGGCACGCCGCGCAGCGTGTTGGGCGGGATGTCGACGGTGTAGCCGAGCTGCTGGAGCCGCTCGGCGACCGGGGCCCAGCTGCCGCCGTCGGCCCACGCCCCGTGCACGAGGACGATCGTCGGCTTGGGGCCGCTGGTGGTGGCGGCGGCCTTGGCGATCGCGCTGGCGTGCCTGGCGCCGACGGCGGGCCGGGCGGTGGTGGCGTGGGCGGCGCCCGGCTGGCTGATGACCAGCGCGAGGGTGGCGACGATGGCGGTGACGGCGGCCAGCAGGATCAGCGTGACCCGGGACGGGCGACAGGCAGGGAGGGAGTTCACCAGTTGGCGTCCTTCGAGAGCGGGCCCCTCTTCGAGCCCCAGTGGCGGCTCGCCGGCGGTGCTGGACAGCACGTCGGCCGGCGAGCCCTTTACCCGACCATCGTGAGTCCGGGTGGGCGCATCGCGGATCGGCTAAAACACCCAGTCTCCGACCCGGCTGTATCAGAGCGGGAGTGATCCCCTCCGGATAGGTGAGCGCTCGCTCGGCGTTCACCTCAGCCGCAAGAAACGGGGATTTGAGCATGGCGATTTCACTGGATGCGACCGAATACATGTTCCAGGGCGACGGCATCACCGCCTCGTACTATCCGAACGGGGCGGGCGGCCCGATCATCGTCGGCCACCAGGAACTGTTCTTCTCCTACCAGGACTCCCACCTGTCGAAGACCTACGGCAAGGCCGACGTGGACGTTCAGTTCATCGACAACGTCGGCGCGCTGGTCTCGGTCATCCTGGTCAAGAGCGAGATCGCGGGGGGCCCGGTCACCACGTTCTCGGTGCTGGTGCCGGCCATCGGCGTCACCCTGACCTCAGGCCCGCAGACCTTCAAGACCAGAGGGATCACCACCGTGCAGGCGGCCACGCTGGTGGCGCGGGAGGTGTTCCCGGCCCTGCAGACCTACAAGGTCGAGCACCTGGACGGCACCGCCTCGGTGTTCGACGTCGCCCTCTGACGCGGGGATCCATCAGTTCAGGACCTGGGGGAAGCGGCCCGCTGCCTGGCAGCGGGCCGCTCATCGGGTAGGGGCCGGTGGGGGTGGCCGGTCATCGTGCGCCGGACCTCGCCGGCAGCCAGGTGAGCCTGCCGTTCAGACCTGAGCGGGCTCGGCCGGGCCGGCCTGGCGGGCTGGGCGGGCGCGGCGGAGGACGGCGACGGCCAGGGCGGCCAGCCAGGCCGCGCCGATCAGCGCGATCATCCGCTCGAACAGGCCGCCGGCCCCGTAGTGGCTGCCGATGGCGTCGGCGAACGTGACCAGGAACAGCGCCAGCATCGTCCAGCGGGTCGGCCAGGCCCAGCCCCGCCAGGTCGCGGCCCGGCGCATCGCGAACGAGAGGAACACGCCCGCCACGATCAGCGCCAGCACGCCGTAGGTGCTGAGGGTGTTGTCGAGCTGACCGCCGAGGTTGGAGATCTGCCTGGTCGCGGTGCAGCCGGGGTCGACCATCCGGCAGTCCAGCCGCTCGGTCACCGTCAGCAGGTCACCGAGGCCGACGATCGAGATGGCCAGCAGCGCCGACCCGACGGTGGCGGTCCAGCCACCCGGGCGCAGCGCCCGCCGCACCGCCCCGAACGCGAACCCCATGGTGGCGGCCCCGCACACGGTGAGCACGACGATCAGGAACCAGGCGTGCGGCGCGGTCTCGGCGTACATGTCGCTGATCGAGTCGGCCCCGGTGCTGTACCTCGGTCCCTGCCAGGTGACGGCGGCCACCCAGCTGACCACGAACAGGATCTGGGCCAGCAGCCCGGCCCAGGCCCAGCGCCGGATCCCGCGCGCGACCCGGGCCGGGCGACTCGGCTGGCTCGGCTGGCTCGTCCGCAGCTGGCCGCCCCCGCGGGTCAGCTGCTGGTTCGCCTCGCCGGGCGCGTGCTCGGTCATCATCGCTTTCCTCCCTCGGCTGACGCGGCCTGGTGCCGCGGCGTCAGGTGCGACGCTACGGATCAGGACCGGGGCCCCGAATCGCCCGGCGGTGGGCAGTTGCCGGTAGCTCTCACGGGGGACAACCGGGGCGGATGACCCGGAGCCTCGGCTTCGTCGAGCCAGTCGTCTCTGCCGGTACCGGGGCGCGGCGCTGCTGTGGTAACCCGTCGGCGCCGCGCACCCGGCGATTCCGCCGCGGAATATCAGGCAGAGTCGTACGACGGTTCCAGGTCCCGCTGTGGCTCCGTTGCGGCGACGGGCTCGCCGCGGGTATTGGATGCGCGCAGCGCGATCAACCCTGCCACCACGAGACAGATGGCGCTGGTCAGCAGGGCTCGCTGGAACCCGGAGGTGAGCGCCTCCGGGAGGGGGGTGTGAGCGGCCAGCAGGTGGCTGGTGCGGCTGGTCGCGATCCCGCTGAAGACGGCCAGGCCGAGCGCGGACCCGAGCTGGAAGGAGGTGGTGATCAGGGCCGCGGCCAGTCCGGCCTGGTTCTCGGGCACGCCCGCGTTCGCGGCGGTCTGCACGCCCGCATACAGCAGACCGAGCCCGGCCGCCATGATCACCAGGGGTGGGAGCAGGTTGCCGAGAAAGGTCCCGTGCACGGGGATGCGCGAAAGCCAGAAGATGCCGCCGGCGGCGAGCAGCGCGCCGGAGACGATGATCGGACGGGTCCCGGTCCGGATGAACAACTTCGTCGCGACGGTGGAGCCGAACCCGATGCCGATGGTCACCGGCAGATACGAGACCCCGGTTCTGAGCTGGGAGTAGCCGAGGACGTTCTGCATGTAGAGGGTGACGAAGAAGAACATCGAGTAGAACCCGGCCCACGCGATCACCTGGGTGGCATCGGCGGCGGCGAGGCCCTTGATCCGGAAGATCGACATCGGGACCAGCGGATGGGTGCGACGCTGCTCGTTAACCAGGAAGGCGGCCATGAGCACGGCCGAACCGGCCAACCCGCCGACGGTCCGGCCCGCCCCCCAGCCGACATCGGGTGCCTTCACGAGCGTGAAGATCAGCATCAGCATGCTGGCGCTGACCAGCACCGCGCCGATCGCGTCGAAACCGCCCGCCGTGGTCCGGCCCTGATCCGCGGCAAGGATCCAGAAGGCCCCGATCAGCACCAGGACGCACACCGGAAGGTTGACGAAAAAGACCCACCGCCACCCGAAATCCTGAGTGAGCAGCCCGCCGAAGAACACCCCGACCGCGGCGGCCAGCCCGCTGATGCCGGCCCAGGTGCCCAGCGCCCGGTGCCGGTCGGCCGCGCCGTTGAACGTGGTCGTCAGGATGGACAGTGCGGCCGGCGACATCATCGCGGCCCCGAAGCCCTGGGTGAGCCGGCCGCCGATGAGCAGCCCCCGGCTGTTGGCGAGCCCGCAGGCGAGCGACGAGAGCGCGAACAGGGAGGTGCCGGCGACCAGCAGCCGTCGCCGGCCCAGCAGGTCGCCGGCGCGGCCGCCGAGCAGGAGGAAACCGCCGTAAGTGATCAGATAGCCGCTGACCACCCACTGCAGGTTCTGCACCGAAAAGCCCAGATGCGCCCGGATGGTCGGCAGCGCGACATTCACGATCGAGCCGTCGACGACGTCCAGGAACGTCACCGCGCACAGCAGCGCGAGCGTGACCTTGCCGCGCCCGGTCGCCAGGAACGACCCCGCCGGCGGCGCCGTCGATGCGGTCACAGCGCTACTCATGACCCGGCGGCTTCCATCACGGGGCCGACCTCGACCCCGCCGCCGACCCGCAGCGCCGGGCAGTTCTTGGCCAGCGCCAGCGCGGAGTCCAAGTCCTCGGCGGACACCACCGAGTGGCCGACCATCCGGGAGCCGCTGCCGCCGACCTCGCCGAGCGAGGCGTACTCGGTCACCGCGTGGCCAACGTCCACCAGGGCCGAGCCCAGCTCGCCGAACCAGGCCTGCCACTCGGCCGCCGTCCCGGCGTCGGGCCGGTAGCCGGAGGGCACACGGTAGGAGAAAACGTACTTGGCCATGATCTGTGGTCCTGTCCTGTATCCCGGCGCTCCCGGACTGGGAGCACCTCCATTCGGGTAGACGCCGGGAAGTCCGCGGGATTGGGCGTGCGGACACCGCCCAATTCACCGGGCCGGCGGCGTCGGTACTTTCAGACGAGCCGGACGCGCCCGGCGGAAAGAAAGGCGAGGATGTATGGAGACAGCGGACCTGATCGCCAGGGCCAGAGCCGGCGACGACGACGCGTTCCGCCAACTGGTCGAAGTGCACTCTCGCGAGCTGCAGGTGCACTGCTACCGCATCCTCGGGTCACTGCAGGATGCCGAGGACGCGCTCCAGGAGACCCTCGTGTCCGCCTGGCGTAACCTGGGCGACTTCCGCCAGCAGTCCTCGCTGCGGACCTGGCTCTATCAGATCGCGACCAACCGGTGCCTGAGCATGCTGCGCGCGGACAGCAGGCGGCCACGCACCGCGACCCCGATCCCCGACGTGACGCTGCCCGAGCCGACCCGCGTCAGCGACGTTCCGCCCTGGCTGGAACCATATCCGGACGTGCTGCTGGACAACTTCGTCGACCAGGCGCCCGGTCCGGAGACCCGCTACGAGACGACCGAAGCGATCTCGCTCGCGTTCATCACCGCCTTGCAGCTACTGCCGCCGCGGCAGCGGGCCGTACTCGTGCTGCGCGACGTGCTCGGCTACCACGCGGGCGAGGTGGCCAAGATGCTCGATGCCACCCAGGAATCGGTTCAAAGCGCCCTCAAACGAGCACGAGCCACGGTCGACAGCCACCTGGCGGGCTCAGGCAGGCCCGCGCGCCAACTGGACATCACGGCCGAACGCCACCTCGTGGCCCAGCTGACCGACGCCCTCGAACGAGCCGACCTCCAGGCGCTGGTCGGGCTGCTCGCCGCGGACATCCAGCTCTCCATGCCGCCCGCGATGCTGGAGTACCGGGGCATCGACGTGGCCCGTCGGTTCTTCGCAGCCGTCATCCTCCGGCCCGGCCGGTCCTACCGGGTGGTGCCGACCCGAGCCAACGGCCAGCCAGCGTTCGGCATGTATATGGCCGACCCTCACACCGATGTCTTCCGGGCCTACGGACTGCTGGTCGTCACGATCGCCGACGACCGCATCACCGCGGTCACCGGCTTCAACGCGAGCGTGCTGCCACGCTTCGGGCTGCCCCGGACGCTTCCCGGAACGGCCTGAAGGCCAACGGCGCGAAGACCTGGAACGTGCGCCGCGGTACGCCCTACGCGCGGCGGACGCGGGCGGCCAGCGGGGGGCCGAACTGCCAGACCGCCAGCGCCACCCCGGCGCCCAGCGCAAGCCAGCCGATCGTCAGCGATGTCGCGCTGAACAGGACCAGGGCGCCGAGCAGGGCGAGGCCCAGGCTGGAGGCGAGGTTCCGGCGGACCCGGCGGCGGGCCGCGGAGCTGGTCGCCGCGCGGATTCGGGTGACCCGGCGCAGCCGTCCGAGCGGGTGGGCCAGCACAATCGTCCAGAAGACGGCGGCCAGCAGCCCCAGCGTGAGAGATATGCCGCCCAGCACGTAGGTGAGCATGGCCACCACCCGATCCGGCCCCGTGACGAACTATCCACCTTCACGGTAACCCCGCGGGCCGGGAAACGTACCGGCCGCCGGGCCCGGAATCACCCGGTCTGCGTCCGGCCCTCGTTCTTGCGGCGCTGGTAGGTGCCGTAGGCGGCGGTCCAGGCGGCGAGGATGCCGGCCACCACGAACGGCATGACCTTGGAGATGGCCAGGGCGGTGCCGGTCGAGGTGTTCTCGACGATGACCACCCGCAGCGCGGCCTCGACCAGGAAGCCGGCCCCCCACACGGCGGTGATGACCCGGAACAGGTGGCGGAACTCGTGGTGCTTACTCCACAGGCCGGTCATCTCCTGGCCCTGGGCGCTGCCGGGGCCGGTGAACTCCAGCGCGATCCGGTACATCAGCGGGCGGGCGGTCAGCAGCGAGCCCAGGGCCACCAGCCCGAAGATGCCGGTCGGGACCGACCCTTCCGGCAGCACCAGCCGGGGGTTACCGCTGACCAGCCCGACGATCGAGCCGGCGATGATCCCGGCCAGCACCAGCGCCCCGACGGCGTCCAGGCGGCGGTGCTGGATGACGTCGATGATCACCCCGATCGCCGGGAACACCCCGCTCAGGATCAGGGCCGACACCGTGCTCAGGCCGGCCGACTTGAACAGGCGATAGGCCAGCAGCGGGGCGGCCACGTCCAGCAGCGCGATCTTGATGACCGATCGCAGCTGGCCGCCGCGCCCACTCGGCGCGGGCTTCTCAGCAGGCGATGAATTCCCGGTCGGCGCGGGGTCCCCGTCCGGTCGCTGACCGTCCTCGCTCATGGCCCCAGGCTAAAAGGGCGTCCGGGCATCGTCTACGCAGATTGGCGGCGTGGTCTATGCAGATTAGCGGCACGGGCGGCGGAGCCAGAAGTCGTGCGGGTAGCGGCCGGGGTGGAAGCCGGCCGCCTCGGCCATCGCGGCCGCCGCGGTCAGGCCGTCGGCGACGGCCGCCGGCTCGTGGGCGTCGCTGCCGAACGAGACCGCTTCGCCCCCGGACTCGTACCACCAGCGCACGATCGGGGCCGGCAGCGGCACCCGGGTGTTGATCTCCAGGGCCCGGCCGGACCGGGCCAGCGCCCGCAGGACCGCGTGGTACTCGTCCTCGAAAGCGGCCGGGTCGAACGGGCCGGCCGCCGCGGGCCAGAAGCGCAGTGGGTAGTCGATGTGCGCCAGCACCGCGAACGGGGCGGCCGAATCGGCCAGCCGGAGGGCCTCGGCCAGGTAACGGCGGATGGTGACGGCCGGCCCGAACCGCTGGTAGACGTGGTCATCAATCAGCCAGGGCTCGTCCTCGGCGAGCGAGTGCAGCGAGCCCAGCACCCGGTCGAACTGGCCGGCCCCGAGCACCGCACCGACCTCACGCTGGTGCCAGTGCGGCTCCCCCAGTTCGGCTCCGGAGACGATGCGGAGGTCCGGGAACTTCTCCTGGCAGCGCTGCACGCAGGCCAGATAACCGGCGGCGTCCAGCTGGGGCGGGCGCAGGCGGCCGTCGGCCCCGACCCAGGCCGGGTCGAACCACATCTCTTCGGCCGCGACCGCCGGGGCGATCAGCCAGCCGGTGAAGTCGACGTGCTCGGTGAACGCGATCGACGTCAGCCCCAGCTCCAGGGCCCGGGCGCACGACCCCTCCATCGACCCGGCCACCGCATCCCAGGACCACTCGGTGTGAGTGTGATTGTCGGGCGGGTAGGCCGGCACCCGGCTCAGCCTAGCGGGGCGGTCAGCTCCACGTTGATGTCGTCCGGGTCCTGGAAGGACAAGATCGCGATGCCGGCCCCGTCCAGCTCGATGACCTCACCGTGCTTGATGCCGTTTTCGGTCAGGGCCGCGGCGGCGCGGTCGAGGTCGGCCCGGGATGCGACCGCGAAGCTGACGTGATCGAGGCCGAGGTGGGCCGGGTCGAAGCCGTCGTGCCCGGCCGGGCGCAGGCCGAACAGCGTGCCCTGCGGGGTCTGGTAAACGGTCCCGCCGAAGAACTGCTCGGGCGAGTCGGTGACGCCAGGCTGTCCGGCCGAGTCCGACTCGTCGACCGCGACCGGCCAGCCGAACACGCGGTCGTAGAACGCCTTGGACCGCTCGATGTCGGTGACCGTGAGGCGGACGTGCGCAAAGCCATCGCTGCTGATGAGAGCCATGATGGGCGGCTACCCGGGCGACCGGCGCTTACTCAGGTCACGCAGGATCCTGGTCACGAACGCCGCCTTCTCGTCGGTGTAACGCTCGCGATCACCGGCGTGGGCGGCGGCCAGCCGCGACTTGACCGCGGCGTACTGGTCGCGCAGCTCCGGGTCGGCCCGGAGCGCGTCGCGGAACCGCAACTGCTGGTCCCAGCGGGCGGCGTCCGGGGTCATCACGTGCAGGTGCGCCAGCCGATGCTGGCCGTCGGCCGACACCTTGGCGAAGAACCGGCGGAACGGCCGCTGGTCGAACTGCGGCGGCACGTGCGGCCAGCCCCGGTCGCCGAGCGGGCCGATCGTCGCGGCGGCCACCGCGTCCAGATCCTCGACCGGTGCCATCAGGTCGATGACGGGCTTGGCGACCAGGCCCGGGACCGAGGTCGAGCCGACGTGCTCGATCGGGCCCAGCAGCCACGGCCCGAGCACCGGCCGCAGCTCATCCGCGTACTGCCCCGCGCGGGCAGGCCAGGCGGGATCGTAGGCGCTCAGGTGAACGCCCTCGACCACCCACGCGGGGAGCTCGCTCACACCGGCTGGCTCTCGGCGGCGGGCTCGGACCGGCCGTAGTCGTCGTCCAGCCGGACGATGTCGTCCTCGCCGAAGTAGTCGCCGTGCTGGACCTCGACGAACACCAGGGGAACGTCACCGGTGTTGTGGATCCGGTGCGCGGTCCCGGTCGGCACGTCGACCGCGTCGCCGCGCTGAACCTCGGTCAGCTCGCCGTCGAGGGTGACCACGCCGGCCCCCTGGACCACGAACCAGTGCTCCGAACGGCGGGCGTGCCGCTGGTAGCTGAGACGCTGCCCGGGACTCACCTCGATCGTCTTGACCTTGAAATCGCCGCCCTCGGTAAGAACGGTGTAAGCGCCCCAGGGACGCTGGGTTTGATCCGTCATCCGGCCATCCTGCCCGATCAGCCCCGGTCAGCGGGAGGTGTTATCGCTCGCCGAGGTTACCTTCGCCGGAAATGTCGGTGGCCGGTGCCACAATGAGCGCGTCGCCACAGGAGGTGAGCGATTGGAAAATTCTGAAAACGTCGCACCGGTCGAGGTACTCGAGCAGGCCTGCGTGTCCACTGGAGCGGTGTTCAGCCAGGTCGGCGCCGATCAGCTGGACCGCACGACGCCGTGTGCGCAGTGGCGGGTGCGGGAGCTGATCGACCACATCATCGGGGCGGTCGGCTTCTTCGGCGACCTGGCCGAGTGGGGCACCTCGCCCGCGGGCCGGGACTGGCCGGCCTGGTCGGCGGCCGGCGCCAGCGCGGTGTTCGACGAGGAGGCCCGGCGGATGGTGGCGGCGTTCTCGTCCCCCGGCGCGATGACCAGGATCATGGGCCTGCCGACCGGCCCCAGCTCCGGCGCCGAGGTGATCGAGGTGGCGACCGGCGAGATCTTCGTGCACGGCTGGGACCTGGCCCGCGCCGTCGGGCAGCCGCTCCCGCCCGACCCCGGCGTCGCCGCGGCGCTGCTGGCGTCCGGCTGGCCCGCCCGCTGCGACCAGGTCCGCTCGGGCGACCCCGCCCCGATCGCCCCGGCCCGGCCGGTCGCGGCCACCGCCCCGCCCCTCGATCGCCTGCTCGCCCACCTCGGCCGCGACCCGAACTGGCTGAGCGACTGATCTAAAAGCAAGGAGTTGCCACCGGGAACGGAGGTCAGCATCCTTAGACAAGCAGGGATACCTCGGAGGGCGCAGTGACGAGCTATGCGGTCGTCGTCGAGCGGGCGAGTGACGGCGGTTATGGCGTATGGTCACCGGATCTGCCGGGAGTTGCCGCCCTGGGTGAGACCGAGTCCCAGGCCTTGGACGAGATGCGCCGGGCTGTTCAGTTCCACTTGGACGGGCTGCGCGAGGACGGCCTTCCCATCCCGCGGCCGTCGACGGTGGCAGCCACGGTTATCACGCTGGACGCGGCCTGACTGGAAGACCAGGTCACTGGGGCTCAGGTTCGCGGAGGCCGACGCAGTCGAGGCGCCAGAACGGGTCGGCCAGGACGAGGGTGCCGGTCATCCAGGGCTGGTAGGCGGGTAGCGGGTGGACCATGAAGGCGGGCTCGGGGATACGCAGCGAGGGGCGGCGGAAGCCGAGCGGGACCGCGGGCCGGAAGCCGAAGCGCGGGTAATAGGACGGGTGACCCTCCAGGAACACCAGTGGCTCGGGGCGGTCCTGCATGACGGTGAGGGCGTGCCGGACCAGGCCGGAGCCGACGCCGCGGTTCTGGTGGGCCGGGTGGACGGCCAGCGGGCTGAGCAGCAGCACGTTGACCAGGCGGCGGGGGGCGTCGAGCAGGTTGACGGTGGCCAGCAGGTAGCCGATGACCTGGCTGGCGGCAGGGTGGGCCCGGGCGTCGGCCGGCGGTGAGCCGGTCTCGCCCGGGCCCGGAACGGTCTCGGCGACGAAGGACAGGGCGGGGTCCCAGGCCGGGCTGGCCTGCAGCGCCTCGATCAGGCGGGCCACCAGCGGGCCCTCCGGGCCGAACGCGGTGGTGACGACCTCGGTGATGGCGGGGGCGTCGGCTGGGGTGGCCACCCGGACGCGCGGATGGTCGGGGCCGGGCGTGCTCATGAGCGGGACCGGGCGGGGACGTTTTCAGGGTTTTCCTGATCGGCATGGACGGCGGTGGCCAGCAGGTGGGTGCCGGCCCCGAGCAGTTCAGGCACCTGTTCCAGCGCCCGGATGGTGTCCATGACGACCCGGCGGTCGGCCGGGTCGGCCAGCCGGGCGGGCAGATCGCCGAGCAGGAAGGCCGGGCCCTCGACGCTGACCAGGCTGTTCAGGTGCAGGCCGGCCGCCCGGACCTCGGCCCGGAGCTCGTCCGGGCGGTGGGTGTAGCCGACGAACGACCCCGGGTAGATCGGAGTGATCCGGCCGGTCCGCTCGAGCGGGGCCAGCGCCGTTTCCAGGTTCGGGAACTCCTGGTAGCGGCGGCGGCGGAGCACGTCGTCGAGCCGCATGGCCCAGCGGTTGATGGCGGCCGCGAACACCGGGGCGCCGGGGCAGGCGATCCGCCCGGCCTCGGCCAGCGCCGCCACCCGGTCGCGGCGGGTGTCCAGGTGGTAGAGCGGGCCGAGCAGCAGCACCGCGTCGACGCTGGCGCTGGCCAGGTCGAGCTGGCGGGCGTCGGCGACGGCCGAGTCGATGCGGGCGCCAGCCGCGCGGGCCTGCTGGAGCTGGGCCACGTGCAGCGGCATCAGGTCCCGGTGCACGACCTGGTAGCCGAGTCCGGCCAGCCAGTGCGCGTAACGCCCGGGGCCGCCGCCGATGTCGGCCACCACCGCGGGCGGCGGCGGCAGGTGGCGGAGCACGATCTCCTTGGTCCGCTCGAACTCCAGCTCACCGGCGGCGCCGTCGGCCAGGCGCGCCTCTTCCTCGCCGCGCTCGTAGTAGGCGCGCATTGCGGTCAGGTTCTGGTCATCGGGCATGGGGGCCATCTTGGCCGGGCCGGGCGCCGGTGCGCACCTGCGTTTCGGCTAGAGGGCGTCCTCGCCGAAGTCATGGTCCGGGTGGTTGGACTCGCCCGCCCGCCAGTAGCCGCGGGTCACCACCCGGTCGCGGGCGAACCCGAGCGGGCCGAGCAGGTGCGCGCGGATGTCGCGGACGGCCAGCGCCTCGCAGGCGGCCCAGATCTGGCCCGGCCCCTCGTCGGGCGGCGGTGTCCAGCTGTTGATGGCGGCGCCGAGGGTGGCGCCGGGCTGCTCCCCGGTCACCCGCGGCAGCCACTCGATCGTGGTGCCGGTGTGATCGGGCAGCGGGACCTGGTGGGCCCCGTCCTCGATCTCGGCCAGGATGTGCACGGTAATGTCGGCGCGGGCGGCCTCGAGGATGGTGGCGATCGCGGGCAGCGCGCTCTCGTCGCCGGCGATCAGCAGCCAGCGGGTGTCGGGCAGCAGCTCGAACGTGCTGCGGGGCTGGCTGACGGCGGCCAGGTCGCCCGGCTTGGCCTGCCCGGCCCACTGCGAGGCGGGGCCGTGGCCGTGCAGCACGAACTCCAGATCGAGCTGGCCGGAGCCGGCGTCCCAGCGGCGCGGGGTGAACGTCCGCGTGGTCGGCCGGGGGCGCCCGGGTACGCTGACCATGAGGCCCTGCTCGTCGGCCGGCGGCAGCTCGACGTCGCGCTGGCCGGGCTCGGGCAGGAACAATTTCAGGTGACTACCCGGCCCCGGCCAGCGGAAATTGGCCAGACCGGCGCCGCCCAGGGTGACCCGGGTCAGGAACGGAGTCACCGGCGCCACCTCGGTCACGGTGGCCTCATAGGGCCGCGGCCGTCGCCGCGGTGGGGCGGCCGGGCGACCGTTATTCTCAGTCGTTGGCATACTTGTTACAATATCACGACTGTTCTCCGATATATCGACCAGGATCTCGGCGGGGACCGGGCCAAGGTCGTGGTCGGGGGTCGGGGCCGCAGGCCGAGTCGGGAGCCGGGGTTGGAGATCGGGGCCGCAGGCCGGCTCGGGGCCGCAGGCCGGCTCGGGGCCGCAGGCCGGCTCGGGGGCCGGGGGTCGCGGCCGGGCTGGGGCCAGGGGCGGGGGCCGGGCCGGGGATCAGGAGCAGGGGCCGGAGCCGGGAGCCGGAGCGGGAGCGGGAGCCGGAGCCGGGAGCGGGAGCCGGGGCCAGGGGCCGGGAGCCGGGAGCCGGGCCCGGGGGGCTGGGGGCCTGGGCCGGGCGAGGAGCCAAGGGTCCGGGCGGGGGCTGCGACGCGCGCCAAGCTGGGGCGGGGGCGGGCGTGGCCGGCGGATTCGGGAAGACTTTTTTACAAATGCTGCGCAAAGGTCTTCCCGAATCGGGGGGAGCATGCGGAGCGGAGGCGCGTGGGGTCTGTGTGACATGAGGGTTCAGGGGCGCGCGTCGCGCATCCGGTGGGTCAGGACGGAGGAACTTCCCCAAAGTAGGGCCGCCGGAGGCATAAGTGACACCTGGGGCCGGTGAGCTCTGTGTGACGCGGCCGGAGCGAAGGCTGGCGCCCGCGGCCCGGCGACCGGGGGGATGCCTCGAGCAGGAAGCCTGCGGGCGGGCAGGGGTGACGGTCGGGCGGGGCGAGCAGGACGGGGACCGGAGCGGGGACCGGAGTACGGCCGGCGCTGGCCGGTCACGGGTGATGAACGGCGCGGTGATCGCGCCGTCGATTCGGTCCGGAGCGGCCGGGCTGGTCGCTGCCCACTGGTGCAGACCCGGGGGTTTGGGGGTACTTTCCTGGTACGGCGCTTTGCCTGACGGGGGCGGCGCGCCGGGTGAGCCAGGGAGGTCCCTATGGCATCGAGCTACAGTCCGCCGCCGGTCAACCAGGCTGAGCTGGACCGGATCGCCCGGACCGACTATAACGAGCGTGACCGGACGGCCGCCGAGGACCAGGCGGCGCACGCTCCGAGCGGCAAGACCTGCGAGAAGTGCGGCGAGCCGATCACCGGCCGCCAGGACGCCCGCCGCCGCGGGGAGTCCGGCTGGGTCCACGACGTCTGTCCGATCTCGTGATCATCTTCGCCGTCTTCGGCGGCATCATCCTGGTCCTGGCCGTGCTGCTGGGCTGGCGCGACCACCGGGCCCGGCGCCAGGGCGCCCAGATCAGCTACGAGCACGGCCGGACCATCCAGAACCGGATCGACGCCGATCTCAAGGAGCTCTACCACCTGTCGATGCGGCATCCGCACGACCCGGAGAGCCAGCCGCCCCGCGACATGCCCGAGGACCGCCCCCGCACCGAGTACGACGTCGGGCTCATCGACGGGCCGCTCGGCAAGCACGACCAGTAACTGCGGGAACCTGATCCGGATCGGTCCCCGCGCGGTCCCGGGATCGACCTTATGGCCGCGCTGGGTCACCTCGACCTCACCCCGGCCGGCCAGCCGGGCCGCCGCCGACCGGACGTCGTCCATCAGCGCCCGCCAGCCCTCGGTCCGGGCCGCCCGGGCGGCGTCCGAGGGGCAGATCGACGCGCCCGCCGACCGCTGGTGCAGCAAGGTCAGGATGACCTGCTCCAGGTCCGGGGCCGGCTTCCGCTCAGCTGCCATGAACCGATTATCGCAAGCGGCCGCCAGGACCGCTGACGGGGTTATTGACAAAAGTGATCTAACGCGCATTACGGACAGCTGGCCTGCATATTCAGGCGGGACATTACAAATCATTGTGCGGTCATTCGCTGCTATGCCGACGGATGGGGTGATGCCGGTCTTACGATGTTTCCGTGCTTGCGCTAACCTGCGGTCGCTAACCGGTTTTCGGCCGGGCGGCCGCAGTGCCAGGAAGGGAACGTTCGTGATCTTGTCTGAGGCCGACACGCTGCTCGCTCCGGTGACCGAGATCGACGGCTTTGTCCTGGCCGGCCTGGTCGATGTGTCAACGGGCATGGTGCTGGCTTCGCGGCAGGTCGCGGACGAAATGAGCCTGCCGGCGGTGGCGGCCGGGGCGGCCGACATCGCCCACGTGCTGTCGCTGCTGGGCGGCCAGCTGGCCGCCGATGAGGCCCTGGAAGACGTGATGGTGACGTTCGGCCGGCATTTCCACGTCATATATCCGGTCAGCCCCGATCCGGACGCGCGAATTGTACTGCTGGTGGTACTTGATCGGTCACGGACAAATCTGGCCATGGCGCGACGTGATATTCGTTCCTTCTGCACGAACTTCGTTTCATGAGTCAGCTCCCCCGGTTTTCCCGCGCCCGCCAGCTGACCGCTTCGGTCTGGTCGGGAAAAGCGCCCGACGATCACGGCAGCCTGGTCGCGGCCCGGCTGCGGAAGCTGGCCGAGACCGGCAGCACCGGCACGCTGCCGTTCTCGGGGGCGGGCGACGGGGCGATCCACTTCCGGGACGGGGACGTCGTGCTGGCCAGGTCGACGCGGACCCCCAGCCCGGACGGTACGAACGGTACGGGCGGGGCGGGGGCCGCCGGGACGCCGTTCACGCGGCTGACGGCGGCGCTGGCGGTGGCCGAGCCCACCATCGACGCGACCGTGGAACTGCTGTCCAGCGAGGCCCGGTTCGCGAAGTTCCGGTCGGCCAAGGCCGCGGTCAGCGCGGCCAGCCCCGGGATCGGGGTGGAGGACCTGCTGACCGAGGTGGCCCGCCGCCAGCGGATCCTGCAGCAGCTGGCGCCGGTGGTCACCGCCGACACGGTGGTGGCCCGCAACCCGCACCTGAACGCGCCCGACATCGGCGTGCTGGCGCCCCAGTGGGCGCTGCTCATCCGGATCCGGGACGGGTCGACCCCGCGCGCCCTGGCCTGGGAGCTGAACCGCAGCGTGTTCGGGACCACGCTGGAGATCTACCGGCTGCTGGCGCTGCGGCTGCTGTCGGCGACCAGCCCGCGCCCGCGGCCGGGCGGCCAGGAGCCGCGGTTCGGGCTGGTCACGATGTCGTACGTCCGGGCCGTAGTGGCCGGAAACGGCAGCGTCACGGCGGGGCCGGCGTACTCGGAACCGGCGTACTCGGAAGTGGCGACTGATGTCTGAGGAACTCGAAGCCTGGCTGCCGGTCGAGGAGCGGGTCCGCAACGAGCTGCGGCACATTCGCGAGTACGTGGCGGGCGTGCACGGCAGCCTGACCGCCACCAGCGACGGCCTGCTGATCGCCCACGACCTGCCGGACCAGGAACCGACCCAGATCGCCGCGCTGGTCGCGACCACGCTGGCGCTGGGCAGCCGGATGACGCTGTCGACCGGACGGGGCCAGTTCCGCGAGACCGTCACCCGCGGCACCGACGGCTACCTGGCCGTCTACGCGGCCGGCCGGAGCTCGATCGTGGCCGTCATCGGCACGCCCCGGCTCAATGTCGGCATGCTCCAGTACCAGGTCCGCGACATCATCGACCGCATCGCGGCCTATTCGACCGAGTTCGGCACCTGGGCGTCGCCGGCCACCGTGCGAACGGGAGCCGATGAGGCGCACGGGCGGGGGGATTCCGGGCCCGAGGCTCAGCCGGTGCTGCCGGAGCGGCGGCGGCCAGCGGAGTAAGGCTGGCGCGCGCGGCCGGGGTCGGGCCGGGCCGCGATCCCGGAGCGGCGCGGCGAGCTGGGGTCAGCTGAGGCGGCGGAGGCCTTCGAGGACGCGGCGGAGCAGGTCGGGGGCGGCCTGGGTGAATTCCTCGGCCTGGGCTCCGCGGGGGGCGGAGTGGCCGGGGGTGGGGGTGTTGGCTGGTCCGAGGGTGCGGCGGCGGCGCGGCATGCTGGCCAGGTCCGGCGGCTGGAGGTCCTCGGTGGGCTGCGGGGGTGCGG
>Ga0213875_10000457_pt1 | contig 35351 bp, 36 predicted proteins | sample BarmaccomBMRX_R8_FD_160105 | JGI IMG/M metagenome (GOLD analysis project Ga0213875, IMG submission 160105) | Root-associated microbial communities from Barbacenia macrantha in rupestrian grasslands, the National Park of Serra do Cipo, Brazil - RX_R8 | ecosystem: Host-associated > Plants > Roots...
CTGAGTGGAGGAGAAACCTTCCTGGCATCGCTGGCTCTGGCCCTTCAGCTGAGCGAGCAGGTGCAAAAGGCCGCCGGAGCCACCAGGCTCGACAGCCTGTTCATTGACGAAGGCTTCGGCACGCTCGATCCTGAAGCGCTCGACGCCGCCGCCGGCGCGATCGAAATCCTGCCGGTTGGAGGCCGCATGGTCGGCATCATTTCGCACATCGACGAATTGAGCCTACGGCTGCCCGCCCGCGTCCGGGTAAGGAAAGGGAGCGAGGGTTCGCAAATCAGCGTCGAGACCGTATAGGATCGCCTCGGTGCCAGGCGGCCTCCCGGAGCGGCCGATTGGCTCGGTGGCATCGCCGGCGGATTATCGAGAGAGTTCTTGTGGGAAGATGGAGAATAATTATCTAACCTGTTGAATTATTGGATCTCCTTGCGGACATCCTTTCCGCCACCTTGCCGACGGGGCGTCTAACGACGACGCCTTCTACTGCAATGTCGAACCGGCTCTACACCGGGTATCCAGCGCGGCGCGGCGACAGGCGGATGCCGCAGCGGCCGGCTTCGATCATGTAATACCGGGTCATCTGCACGATGTCGGTGCGCCAATAGAGCTGCTGCGGGTCGTTTTCGAGGAAGTCCGGGGCGGCAAAGGCGTAGCAGTAGGTCTCGACCCAGCGCCGGCCGGGGTCGCCGGCCAGCGGCGCATCGCGCCAGCCGAACTTCCAGCCGGCATGCTCCGCGCCGATGCGCCAGCGCTCGAGATGCACCGCCAGCGTACTGGCGTCGAGCGCGTCGAGCGCCGGCACGCGGTAGACCACGACCAGCCGATGCACGTTGAGCTGCAACTGCATCATCAGCTCGTCGCCGAAGGCCTGCACCAGGTAGGTCGCATCGGAGGCGCCGCGGACATGGCGAAGCTCGACCGGCGAGCGCGCCACCTCGTGCAATTCGACATGGCGCGGCTCGGTATCGAAGCTCGGCAATTCGTATTCGACGGTGTGCAGGGCTTCGAGCATCTGCCCGGTCAGGAACTCCTCGGTGCGGCGCTGCGCCTCGGCGATCGTCAACATGCCCGGACAACAAGCGCTGCGCCCGGGCCGTTCCTCTGGCGCAGCGTCTCCCGTGCGGTTGTCACCCGGTTGACCACTACCCGGTGGGAGGAGCGACCTCGTCGAGCGGGCGGCCGCGGGCTTCAGGCCCGACCTTGATCACCGCGCCGGCGGCAATCACCAGCGACGCCGCGATCGCCAGGAACACGGCCGGAAGACCGGCCCTGTTCTGCAACAGCAGGATGCCGGGAATGATGCCGGCGGTGGCGATGCGGCCGACCGATTGCGCGAGGCCGAACCCGGAGGCGCGGGCATTGGTCGGGAATACCTCCGAGATGAAGATCTGCGACGAGTTTCCCGCCAGCTGGATGAAGAAGATCATCACGAACCCGACGACGAGGAACATCATGTCGGATTCGACAAAGGCGAAGGCCACCGCGGCCAGCCCGGCCAATACGAAGGCGCCGACCGCGGTCGCCTTGCGGCCGAAGCGCTCGAGCGCGTACATCATAAAGCCGCTGGCGCACGGAAATGCCAGGGTCATGCCGAAGGTATAGGCCAGCGATTTGTTGATCGTGAAGCCGTGCGTCGTCGCCAGCATGTTGGGCAGCCACGCGCCGAGCCCGAGCGCGACTCCGAAGAACGCGACGAAGCAGATCATCCCGGCGACGACGCGCCCCGGGAAAGCCCGGAACACGATGCCGAACGGGTCGCTTTTGGTGTCGCTGGCGGCGTCGCTGCGCAGGCTGGCGAGCGGCACGGTGCGCAACCCCATGCGCCGCAGCAGGTCGAGCGCCGCCTGGCCGCGGCCGTGCGTCGCCAGCCAGCGCGGCGATTCCGGCAATGAGAAGCGCAATACGAAGATGGCCAGCGCCAGCACGCCGACCACGGTCCAGATGCCGCGCCAGTGGATGACGTCGCGGAAATACAGCACGAACAGCGCCCCGACCGGCCACGGCCAGGCGCCGCCGATGAACTGCATCAGCGCGATGATGCGGCCGCGGATGCGCCGCGGCGCGTATTCGGCGGTGTACGAGAAGCACAATGGCTGCTCGGCCCCGAGCCCGATGCCGGCGATGAAGCGGCACACGAGCAACACGGTCAGGTTCGGCGCCCATGCCCCGGCGATCGTCGCCAGCCCGAACAGCAGCAGGTTGAACTGATAGACCGCCTTGCGCCCGAAGCGGTCGGTGAATTCGCCCTGGCCGAGGGCCCCGACGAACAGCCCGATCAGGGTGACGCTGTTGACCGAGGCGGCGCCGGCCGCGGTCATGAAGCCGCTGTTGATCAGGTCGGGCGTCATCGCGCCGAACATCGTGTAATCGATGACATCGACAAAATAGCCGGCCGCGACCAGCCCCAGCACGCGCCAATGGATCGGGGTCATCGGCGACTCGTCCATCGCCGTGCCGACAAACGACTCGATCGTCGGGGCCGCCGCCGGTTGCGGCCGCGCGCTCGACTGAACCATCGGCATCTCTCCCCTTTTCGCCGGCCTGCTTATCGCGTGCGGCCGATCCTCGCTATAGGGGAGAAAATTATCACAACCAATATCCAAAGGTCCGGATATCTCAGGACAGAGGCCTTGCGGTCTATTCCGATAGAACGCACCTTTTGTGCAGATGAAGGAGGTGGCAACGGTGCTGCTCAGCGTTCTCGCGGTCTCGGGTTATGTAGAGCCGCAACCAGAGTTGCCGCCCAATTCCCGCACGCTGGAAACGCTCCGCCGGGAAGAGCTCGAAGATCGCGTGATTTCGGCGTGGAGGCGCTTTGCTGAGGTCCTGACCGAGTGGGCTGCTCGCCAGGGACAACGCTTCGACGATCTCTATAGGCAGGTTGAAAATTCGGAGCTGAGCGTTGGCGATGTCTTTGAACTGCGGCTGCTTGCCGATGCCGTCGGCGACAGAAAACGCGCTCGCAGTCACAATATTGCCGATATGACCAAAGCGCTACGCGATGCCGCAGCGTCACTGCAATCATCGTCCAGGGAAGATTTCTTGTCGATAAACAAGAACGTCGTCGATGCTTTTGCCAATAACGACGCCAGTTTCGATGATCTGCGAACAAGGCTGCTCTCTCTTGCCGCGTCGGGCGAACAAACCCTTGCCGCCGCTCAAGGTTCGGGACCGCTTCTCCCGCGACCGCGCCAGGGAGATGTTGATATAGACGAGATGCAGCGGCAGGCTATGGCCAAAATCCCTCACACCCGTGCCTACCTCGCCCGGTGAGCCGCGATGGCTGTCGACTGACACGGTCATCGCGGTAAATAGATCGGAAGTTGACGAGACATCTGAGCCGCACATCCTGCGGGACGGTGGAGCGCTCGAAGGGGCGCTCGCCCGTCCGAATGGGCCTGGACATATGGTGAGAAGGATATGGCCTATTTAGCAGCTACCCTGGTTCACGGGATAGCAACGGCTCACGCGTTCGCCCAGGGGAACAAGCATACCGCCGCAACTATAATGATCATGTTTCCCGACCTGAATGGCTACGAGTGGTACAAAATCGACACTGAGGAAGCCGAGTTTGGTCAATGGATCGAGCAATTGATTGATCGCCGCCTAACAATCGACGGTTTCGCTGCTCTAATCAGACCTTGGCTCCGCTGACCGAAGCGCGTGCCCGATCTTCGTCCATAGACATACCGCGGCCTCAACACAATCGCTCGCGCCGCAGCCGGTGCTGCGCTACGCTGGCGGAACCGGTTGACCTGGAGGAGACCCGCGATGGCCCGCATTTACAACGTGATCGATGCCGACGGCCACATCCTGGAACCGCTCGATTTGTGGGACAAATATATGGACCCCGCCTACCGCGACCGGGCGCCGCGGCTCGTCGTTGACGAGAGCGGCAAGGAGCGGCTGCAGGTCGAGGAACAACTGCTCGGCAGCCAGCAGGGCATGGGCGGCATCGGCGGTGTCGGCGCTCGCCAGGGCGCGGTCGACTCGGCGAAGATGAAATACGAGGAAGGCCGCCCGGGCGGCTTCGACCCGCACAAGCGCATTCCGGATATGGACCTCGACGGCATCGACGCCGCCTTCCTCTATCCGAGCATGGGCCTCTTCGCCGGGGCGGTGCACGACCCGGCGCTCGCCGGTGCGCTGTGCCGCGCCTACAACCGCTGGCTGGCCGATTACTGCAAGCCCTACCCCGACCGGCTGTTCGGGATTGCGATGCTGCCGATGCAATCGGTCGAGCAGGCGGTTTCCGAGATGCGCTTCGCGCGCAAGGAACTCGGCTTCCGCGGCGGATTTATCCGGCCCAACCCGTACAACAACAAGATGATCCATCACCCGGATTACGAGCCGTTCTGGGCCGCTGCCGAGGATCTCGATTTCGCGATCGGCTTCCATGAAGGCGGCAGCAGCGGCATGCCGACGGTCGGCATCGACCGATTCGAGGGCCGCGGCGCGCAGCATATCATCTCGCACACGATGGAGATGATGCTGGCGGCGATGGCGGTAATCTGGGGCGGCGTCTGCGAGCGGCACCCGAAGGTCCGCATCGGCTTCCTCGAATCCGGCGGCGGCTGGATCGCGCCGTGGCTCGACCGCATGGACCGCCATTTCGACGATCAGGGCTTCAACGATTCCGGTCTGAAGACGCGGCCCAGCGAAATCTTCCAGCGCAATTGCTGGATCTCGTTCGAGCCGGTCGAGGGCAGCCTCAACGTGCTCGCCGACTATATCGGACCCAACAAGATCATGTGGGCGACCGATTATCCGCACCGCGACGGCTTCTTCCCCGGCGCTCCCGACATGGTGCGCGAGCGCCTGAAGGGGACCTCGCCGGAAACCCAGCGCGGCGTGCTCGCCGGCGGCGCGATGGGCTTCTACGGCCTGCATTAGAGCACGATCGGATCAGGTAGAATCGGCGCAGACGGACCCCCACCCCGACCCTCCCCCGTGAACACGGGGGAGGGAGACCCGCGGAGCGGGTGGGAGGGGGCCGGCGCCTCCGTTTCAACCAAACACAATCGTGCTCTTAGCGCGAGCGTCCTGAGCGGCCCAAAGCCCGATAAGAAAGCCCAATAAGACTGCGGAGGGATTGCCCTGGCGACGGGCAACCCCTCCGGTCAAGATCGTGAAGCCGGGCGGCGCGGCGCCCTCGCCCGGTGCGAGAGGGTCGCGCGTCGGTCTCAGATTAAGCCGTAAAGCCGGGCGGCGTTGTCGTGCGTCAGCTTGCGCCGCATCTCCGGCGACAGGCTCTGCATCTGGCGCTCGATGGCGGCGCGCGAGTGGGGCCAGACGCTGTCGGGATGCGGGTAATCCGAGGCCCACAGCAAGTGTCCGTCGCCAAAGAACGGGATCAGCGACATCGCAACGTAATCCTCCTGGAACGTCGCGTAGATCTGGCGCCTGAACAATTCGCTGGGTTTGGTTTCGAGTTGGATGCCGCCCTTGTCGGCCCAGAAATCCTTGGCCTCCCACAGCCGCCAGTGCCGGTAATCCAGTTCCTGCACCAGCCAGGGCAGCCAGCCGGTGCCGGCTTCCGCCATGACTATGCGCAGTTTGGGATGCCGTTCGAGAATGCCCCAGGCAAACAGGTCGACAAACGGTTCGAGGAAATTGGCCATGAAGAATTTGGTGTTCTCGAACACGCTCGCGGTCTTGCCGGCGACGCGGTCGCCGGGTTTGCCGACAAACACCGTGATGTGCCAGGACAGGATGATCCCGGTCTCTTCGAGCAGCGTCCAGAGCGGCTCCCACGCCGGATCGTCGAGCCTGGGCTTGACGTTGGCGATCATCAGCGTGACCTGGCGTACCCCGCCCTTGGCCGCGAGACGGCGCAACTCCTCGGTAGCCGCCTGCGGTGTCTCCGGCAGCATCGGCACCCCGATCAGCCGGTCCGGCGCCGCAGCGCAGAACTCCATCAGCCAATCGTTATAGACGCGGTAGCATGCGAGGCGCAGCGCGGTGTCCTCGGTGCTGATCTGAAAGATCGGTCCGAAGATGACCTGCGTCTGCACCCCGTCGCGATCCATGTCGGCGAGGCGCAATTCGGCGACGGCGGGCCGCCGCTCGCTCTGATCGTGGATGCCGCCGCGATCGAAGGCGTTGTAGAGCGGCTTTACGGCCCGCACCGCGCCGGTGGCCGGCGGCTTGCCGCCCCAGGTCCCCCAGACCTTGCCGTCGCAGATCCACACCGCCTGGCCGTCACGCTCCTCGATATGCGGCGCCCGCTCGCGGAGCGATTTCGGCAGCCGAGCGGTCCATAGATCCGCCGGCAACTGGCCGAGGTCCATATGGTCGTCACAGGAGATCAGCTGTTCCGTCATCCCTCTGTCCTCCGAAGCGCGTGCCGGTCCTGTCCCCGAGTGTACTCGCCGCGACCGCGGCAGCAAACCCGCGGGCGCGCTCGGCAATCAGATGCGTGTTGATGAACGGTCCGGTTCAGGCATCCAGTCGCCCGGGCGCACTGCGGCGGCCGTGCGGCGCAGCGCGCCACAGGCCGGATCTCGTCAGGCTGCCGTCGGCTGGCCCTGCTTAAGAGCCTCGGCGCGCTTCATCAACTCCGCCTCGATCATCGCCACCCACCCAGTCTCCTCGCCGGCTGCCTGCCGCTTCTCGCGTATCATCCCCAGATTGTTGGCGGTGGTTTCCGGGGCAAAGGCTTCCTGAGCCTTGACCAGGGCCGTGCTCAGCGCCTTGCGCGCATCGTTCGGCTTGCGCCCCAGCACGGCGATTTCCAGCAATGTCGCGTAGGCCCAGTAGTCGGCCCCGGCGGAGCGCGCCGCGCGTTCCGCCGCGTAGCGCACAACCGGCAATACGTCCTCGCGCCGCGGGTCGGGTTCGTCGAGCATCTCGAACATCGTCAGGGCGTTGACCCCGGGATAGGTATCGCGCCAGTCGGCCTCGAAGCCTTTGAGGTAAGCGTCCAGCGCGGCGTCGAGATGGCCGGCGGCGAGAAACGGGTTGGTCTTTTTGGTTGCGCTCCAGCGGTCCTTATGAATGCGCCCCAGCAGACCGAGGTTCTCGCTGGTACCGCCGTACTTTTCGATCAGCTCGCTGATCACCGCCTCGGCTTCGGCATCCCGGTGAATGCGGTTCAACGCCAACGCATACTGCTCGCGGACCATGACGACCTGCTGCAGGTAGTTCGGCATGTTCGGGTACAGCGCGACCATGGCTTCGAAATCCTTTACCGCCCGGTGCGCCAGGAATAGGTTGATTACAATCCCGGCGTCCACCCGGTGCAGGTCCTTGAAGGCCTCGTCGCGCGCGAGCGCCCGCACCGCTTGCTGACCGCCGCGCACGGCTTCGTCGATGCGCGCCTTGGCCTCCTTGGCCTCGGCCACGTGCTTGCGGAAGATGTCGGTCTTGGCATGGGCGACCCGAATGCCCGGGATCTCGATGTCGCCTTTCCGGACATCCTCTTCGACAAGTTGGAAGATCGGACTGTCGGCGCTTTCGTCCTCGATGACCGTGCGCAGCGATTTGCCGATCTCTTCGGCATCCTTCGCCGCCGATGCCGGCTTGCCGTTGGCATCGACCGCGTAGGCATAGGTACGCAGCGGCGCCACGTCGAACGGCCGCAGGGTTCCCTGGCACGCGACGAGCACGGTGCTGCGCGGCCTGATCGCATGCCGAATGCCGAGCTCGTAAAAGACGTTGGCGTTGGCCCCGGTCAGATCGGCAACGGCGAAATCGCACAGCAGCAGACGCTCGAACATCGGCTTGTGGATCGTGCCGCCGACCTGCTCCTCATCGGCCCGGATCGGTTCCATCTCGGCCTGCTCGATCGCCGGCGCGATGATGTCCTTGTAGACGGCATCGAAATCGATCGCCCGCCCCAGTTGCGGATCGACCTTCTGGCCGAACGGCATCAGCACAAAACACAGCGGCTTGCTGAGCATGACTCCCCTCGCGCGCTACGCCGCCCGGGCCTGGCGTTGGGCGTCGGCGATCAGCGCCGCGGCCTTCTCCGCGATCATGATCGTCGGGGCGTTGGTGTTGGTCGAGGTCACCGAGGGCATGACCGAGGCGTCGATGACGCGCAGCCCTTCGATCCCGTGCACGCGCAGCTGATCGTCGACGACCGCCATCGCGTGCTGCCCCATCATGCAGGTGCAGCTCGCGTGATAGACCGTGTTGCCGTTGCGCTTCGCATAATCGAGCAGCTCGTCGTCGCTCTGGACCTGGGCGCCGGGCAGCCTTTCCTCGCCGATATAGGGCTGCAAGGCCGGCGCGTTGAAGATCCGGCGCACGAAGCGCAACCCGCCGACGACGGCGCGGCGGTCGCTTTCCTCCGTCAGGTAGCGCGGGTTGATCTTGGGCGGGTCGCCGGGACGCGGCGATTGCGCCTCGACATAGCCGCGCGACAAGGGCCGCATCTGCCACGGCCCGCCGGTCAGGCCGGGTTCTGCTTCGAGCTGGCCGATCTGGCCGTCCTTGAAGCTGCCCGGCGCGAACGAGATCTGCACGTCCGGCGTCGCCGATTCCTCCAGTATCTTGACCGAGGCGGCGACCAGGGAGGCGCTGTAGGTCAGCATGCCCTTGCCGGTCGCGAGATACCGCAGCACCTCGCCGGCGAGCGGCAGGCCGCGGGCGCGCTCGTTGGCCGTTGCCATGCCGTGGATCGGATAGGTGACGCGGACGACGTAATGGTCCTGCATGTTGCGGCCGACGCCGCGCAGTTCGTGATGAACCGGAACACCGACGCGGCCGAGCAGATCGGGGTCGCCGACCCCGGACAGTTGCAGGATGTGGGGCGAGCCGATCGCACCGGCCGACAGGATGACTTCGCGCCCGGCCAGCGCCCGTTCGGTCTGGCCGTTGCGCGAGAATTCGACCCCGATCGCGCGCTTGCCCTCGAACAGCACGCGATGCACCAGCGCCTTGGTGACGAGCTGCAGGTTCGGTCGCTTCAGCGCCGGCCGCAGGTAGCTGCGGGCAGTGCTGGCGCGGCGGCGGCCGCCGCGGGTCTGCTGGCACCAGCCGATGCTGTCGCCGGCGCCGGGCGGCAGATCGTTGACGTCTTCGCGGAATTCGAGCCCGAGCTGCATCCCGGCCTCGATGACCTTGGCGCAGATCGGGGATCGGTCCATTTGCGAGGTGAAAAGATAGCCCTCGGTGCCATGCACCTCGCTGGCGCCGTGGCCCCACCGCTCGGCCTTGCGGAAAAACGGCACGCAATCGTCCCACGACCAGCCGCGATTGCCGAGCTGTGCCCAATGATCGTAATCCTCGGGTTGGCCGCGGATATAGATCAGCCCGTTGATCGAGCTGGAGCCGCCCAGCACCCGGCCGCGCGGGTAGATGATCTCGCGCCCGTCGCCGGCCTCGGCCCGGAATTGCCAGGTCAGGGTTTTGTGGTCGAGCATCTTCATGAACCCGGCCGGAATATGGATCAGCGGGTTCCAGTCGCGCCCGCCGGCCTCGATCAGGAAGACCCGGGTACCGGGGTCCTCGGTCAGACGGTTCGCCAGCACACACCCGGCCGAGCCGGCGCCGATGATCACGTAATCCGCTTGCATGACCGATCCCTCCCCGCCGGTTGCTCGCCGGTCCATAATCTATCCCCGGCTGCGGCGGGTTGTCGCCCTCAGAGTCCGACTCGAAATGAATGCAAATGTCTCGGCAAGTTGGAGCGCGGTTTCTGCGCAAGATGGAGATCCGGCCCGTATCCCAGATCCCCTTGGCCGGGCTTGGCCCACGACTGTCCGGTTCAGCAAAATCGGTTGCGTACCCCTGCACCGCCGCAATCAGAATTCCCCGTGCCCGGGCTTGTCCCGGGATCCACGTATCCTCGACAATCAGACGCTGTAGACGAGTAAGACGTGGATGGCCGAGGCAAGCCCGGCCACGGGGTTTTGGGGTGGCTATGTGGACCGATTGGCTTGGACTGGACGCCCTTTCCGAAACTGAACCGGACAGCCGTGGGCTTGGCCCGGCCATCCACGCCTGTCGGCGAGCGATTTGCGCCTGGTGAGGTGCCGTGGGTGCCTGGACCAAATCCGGGCAAGGGCATTGAAACTGCTCGATTCATTTTGGGTCAGACTCTCGGGATGCGACAGAAAACACCCTGCCGGTTACATCCCCGGCAACCGCATTGCGGCGGTTTGCGCCAGGATCTGGTTGGAGCCGTCCCAGATCATCCGCAGCGCGACAAAGGTCACGATGCCGAGCCCGACCCATGATATCCAGGGATGGCGTTCGAGCAGCCGCGCAATGTAGGTCGAGGCGATCCCCATCAAGGCGACCGACAGCACCAGCCCAACCACCAGGATCCAGAATGGCGATCGCGCGGTGGTGCCGGCGATCGCCAGCACATTGTCGAGCGACATCGAGAGGTCGGCGACAACGATCTGCAGCAAGGCTTGCGCCGTGCTCTTGCCGCGCCCCGTCGCATGGCGGGAGCAGCCGGGACCAGCCGGGGCCGGCACCTCGCGCAGCTCGCGGTACATCTTCCACGACACCCACAACAGCAGCACGCCGCCGGCAAGGGTAAGACCGATGACCGCCAACAGGCGCACGGTCACGACCGCGAACAGAATGCGCAGCACCGTCGCGGCAGCGATGCCGAGCAAGATCGCCCGCCGCCGCCGCTCCGGCGCGAGACCGGCGGCCGCCATGCCGACGACAATCGCATTGTCGCCCGCGAGCACCACATCGATGATGACGACCGACAGGAGCGCGCTGGCTTGATTCAGGTTCGGCAGCACCTCAGCCACATAAGCACTGGCGCGCGGGTCGTCGAGACCGTCGCGGGGAGCGGCGCCGAGACGCCGGTCCCCGCGGTCTCCGCAACCGTGCCGGCCCGGTTGTCGGCTTTTTATGCGGCAGTGTTTCTGGTCAACGGCATCCAGCTGCCCTTCTGGCCGGTCTGGCTCACCGGCCGCGGCCTCGATGCGCATGCGGTCGCGGCGGTGTTCGCTGCCGCGATCTGGGCCAAAGTGATCGCGACCCCGGCGGTCGGTGCGCTGGCGGATCGACTCGGACGACGGCGCGCGGTCATGGCGACGCTTGCCGCCGCGGCTTGCCTCGCCTATGCGGGTTTGTGGCCGGTTGCCGGGTTTTGGCCGCTATTGTGTCTCAATCTGCTGGCCGGAACGGCGCAATCGGCGCTGATGCCGCTGGGCGACAGCGTAACCCTGGCCGCGGTGCGCGCCCACGGCCTCGATTACGGACGGATCCGGTTGTGGGGTTCGGTCAGCTTCATCCTCGCCGCGCTCGCCAGCGGCATGGCGCTGTCTGCCGCCGGGCCGGGTTCGCACGCCGAAGTGCTGCTGTTCGTGCTCGCCGCCTCGGCCCTGTTGCTGCTCGTTTGCCTGGCTGTTCCGCAACCCGCCGGCGCCGCCGACCGCAGTCGGGCGGGAAGCCTGCGCGGCCTGGTCGGAAACCGGCGCTTCTGGCTGTTCGCCGCCGCGGCGGCAATGCTGCAGGCCAGCCATCAGGTGTATTACGGGTTCGGCACCCTGTACTGGCGCAGGCTCGGCTTTTCCGATGTGACGATCGGCGGCTTGTGGGCCGAAGGGGTGGTCGCTGAGATCGTCCTGCTCTGGTGCGGCGCGCGGCTGGTGGCCCGGCTGGGGCCGCTCGGGCTGATGGCGCTGGGCGGGCTCAGCGGCATCCTGCGCTGGTCATTGACCGGAGCCGCAACCACTCTGCCGGCAGCGGCGGCGTTGCAGGTGCTGCATGCCGGGACCTTTGGCGCCAGCCATCTCGGGGCGATGCATTTCATGGCGCGCACGGTGCCGCCGGGCGCCGCGGCGAGCGCGCAATCGCTGTACGCGGCGTTATCCTCAGGGCTGGGCAGCGGCTTGGTGATGCTGGCCGCCGGCGCCCTTTATGCGGCTTACGGCGGCAATGCCTATCTCGGCATGGCGTTGTTGTCGGCGCTGGGCCTGTTCGGGACCGCCCTTCTCGCCCGCGGCGGCCGGAGTTAGGCGGGGCTCACGCAGCCGAGGCGCCGTCGCGCTTGCGCGTTTCCGGCAGCACGGCGCCGTCGAGATCGGCGCCGGCGAAGCGGGCGTTGTCGATCTGCGCCGCATCGAGGTTGGCATCGCGCAGGCAGGCGCCGGCCAGATCGCCGTCGATCAGCAACGCGCCATGCAGGTTGGCGCCGGTCAGGTCGGCGCGGGTCAGCCGCGCCCGCGACAGATTGGCGGGCCACAGCCGGCCGGTCGGCACGCCGTCGGGCTCGCGCAGCCGCACCGGCAGGCAGCGCGCCTGGCGCAGCTTGGCCTCGGTCAGGTTTGCATCCGACAGGTTGACCCCATCCATCATCGCGCCGTCGAGATCGGCGCCGGCCAGATTGGCGCCGGACAGATCGGTCATGACCAGCGAGGCGTTGCTTAGCCTCGCCGAAGACAGATTGGTGCGGCGCAGCTCGGCGCCGCTCAGATCGGCGCCGCTGAGGTCGGCGTGGCTGAGGTCGGCACCCGAAAGGCAGGCGCGCGCGCCCTCCGAGCCTTCGCTGTCGATCCAGCGGCGATGCATGGCCAGCGCCGATTGCAGCGCATCGGGCAGCAATTCCGGGGCGCGCAGGGTGCTGTTGCCGGCCATCTCGGCACGCGACAGATCGACCCCGGCGAAATTGGCGCCGTCGAGGCTGGCGCCCTTCAGCGAGGCGCCGTCGAGAATGGCAAGCGAGAAATTGGCGCCGCGCAGATTGGCGCCGGTCAGATCGGCCCCCGACAGATTGGCCCGGCGCAGATTGCAGCGGGTAAAATTGACGGCTTCCAGCTTGGCCTCCACCAGCGTGCAGCCATTCATCCGCGCGTCCGAGCAATCGGCGTGGCGCAGGGAAGCGTGCGAGAGATCGGCGCCGGCCATATTCGCCTTTGCGAGCACCGCATCGTCGAACTTGGCCTCCACCAGGTTCGCCGTGTTCATGCCCGGGGTGGTGAAGCCGATGATCTCTTCGCCGCGCGGCTGCAGCAGGGCGCCCCCGCGCAGATCGGCGCCGGAGAGCCGCGCGCCGGTCAATCTGGCGCGGCGCAGAAAGGCGCCGCGCAGATCGGCCGTGGTCAGGTCAGCATCGGTCAGATCGGCGTCTTCGAGGTGCACGCCGAACAGATCGGCCCCCGACAGATTGGTGCCGACAAGCCTCGCCTGGCTCAGATTGGCGCCGGACAGCTTGGCGGATTTCAGCATGGTCCCGGACAAATCGACGCCGGGCAGGTCGGCCAGGGTCAGGTTGAGCCGGATGCCGCCGCCGCGTCGGTGAAACCAGGCAGCATGGCGCTCGATCAGGGTCTGCAGCTCGCTCGGTGTCATCGATCGCCCGAAAGTGCTGCCGCAGCGGCGCGGTCGATCGGAAGCGATCTGCCGGGACGGGGCTCGGGAGAGTTGACCACGGCAGCGGTAAAGACCCGGTAAAGCGCCGGTGGAGATCAGCCCGGTCTGGTTTCAGCGCCAGCGCAGCAGACGCCGCTCGCAGGCCGACAACGCAGCGCCAATCGCCAGGCCAAGCAGTGACAATATCGCCACTCCGGCCATCAGGCGGTCGGTCTGCATCAGGTTGCCGGCGGTCAGGACCAGGACGCCGATGCCGCGCTGGGCCCCGATCATCTCGGCCGCGACCAGCAGCAAGAGCGCGATCGAGGCGGAAATCCGCATGCCGGCAAGCAGTCCGGGCAGCGCGCCGGGTAGCAATACCTTGGTGATGATGTCGTGAACCGGCAGGTTGAAGCTCTGCGCCATCCGAATCAGGTTGCGCGGCACCGCGTCCATGCTGCTGAAGGTCGCGATCGCGGTCGGGAAGAAAACGCCGAGCCCAATCGTCGCGATCTTCGACGGTTCGCCGATGCCGAACCACAGGATCAGCAACGGCAGCAGCGCGATCTTCGGGATCGGGAACAACGCCGAGATCAGCGGCATGCCGAGCGAGCGCGCGATCGAGGACAGCCCCATCGCGCCGCCGATCACGATCCCGACAAAGGTGCCGAACGCCCAGCCGCCGAGCAGGCGCCAAAGCGAGGCTGAAAGGTTCTGGGCGAGTTCGCCCGAGATGATCAGGTGAGCGAGCGCGACCGCTACGCTCCAGGGGCTCGGCAGAAACACGGGGTTCAGCAGGCCGAGCCCGATCGCGGCCTGCCACAGCGCGAGCAGGACGGCAAACCCGATCCACCCGACGTGACGCAGCCGCCGCGGCTGGAAGCCGCCACCGCGAAACGGCACATCGGCCGCGGCTCCGGCCGCAGCCGAGCCGCGCTCTGCCGCGGCATCGAACCGGCCGGCCTCAGCCGACATCGCTCAGCTCGCGATCGGCCTGCTGCGCCTCCTCGCGGATGGCCCGCCACAATTGCTCGCGCCAACCCGTCAGCGCCTGCGGATCGGTCGGGCGCTGCAACTGCGGCATCGTGATATGGATCTCGGCCTTGAAGCGTCCGGGGCGGCGCGTCATCACCAGCACCCGATCGGCGACCCGCACCGCCTCGTCGAGATTGTGCGTGACGTAAATCGCGCTGAGCCGGGTCTCGCGCCACAGCGCCAGGAAATCGTCGATCAGCAGCTCGCGGGTCTGCCCGTCGAGGGCTGAGAACGGCTCGTCCATCAGCAGCATCGCCGGGCGCACGACCAGCGCGCGGGCGATCCCGACACGCTGCCGCATGCCGCCGGACAGCTGCTTTGGATAGGCCTCGGCAAACTCGTCAAGCCCGGTGCGGCGCAGCGCGTCGACAACCATCGCAGCCCGTTCCGCCGGGCGCAGAGGGTGATGCTCGAGCGGCAGCGCGACATTGCGCGCGACAGTGCGCCACGGCAGCAGCGCAAAATCCTGGAATACGAAGGTGAACGGGTTGAGGCTGTCGACCGGCGGTGCGCCCTCGCGGCGAATCTGTCCGCATTGCGGGCGCAACAGGCCGCCGATCAAACCGAGCAGGGTCGACTTCCCGCAACCGGACGGCCCGACGACGGCGACGATCTCACCCGGGCCGGCACGCAGGCCGATGTCGTCGAGCACCGTCAGCGCGCCAAATCGATGCGACAATCCCTCGACGACAAGCTCCACTCCAGCGCCGCTCGCCCTAATGCCCCGCCGGCTGCTCGTCCGCCGGCTCGACCAGCCCGGCGGCGAGGATGGCCTCGGGCGAAACCGTCTGGTCGGCGAGATCCTGGCGCTGGTACCAGGCGACCTGATGGCGGATATCGCCGACCAGCAGCCTGGCGGCGGGATCGATGAAAGGGATCGCGCCGTGCAGCGCCGCCGGCGCCTGATGCGTGTATTCGGCCAGGATCTGCAGCAGCTCGGGTGCGCCCGGGCCTTCCTGCGGCGTACCGTCAGGGCCGGGCTGCAACAGCGTGTCGAACAGCTCATGCGCGCCGCGCCGGTAAGCGCGCAGGAATTTTTCGACCTTCGAACGATTTGCCTCGATCGTGCGCTGGGCCGCAAACAGCGCGCCGACCTGCCAGGGGGTCTCGTCACCGACCCAGCCGAGCAGGTGCGCTTCGCCGCGCGCCGCCATTGGCGCGGCCAAGGTGCCGGGCAGCAAGGCGGCATCGACCTGGCCGCCCTGCAATGCCGCCGCCATGTTGCTCATCGACTGCAACGGCACCAGCCGCAAACTCGCGAGGTCGAAATGCAGCCTCTCGGCAAGCAGGCCGAGGCTGTAATGGAAGGTCGAGCCGACCTGTGTGATCGCGACCGAATGGCCGGGCAGATCGCCGAGGGTCTTCAGGCCGGCATCGTAGGCCTTGTTGCCGACCAGATAAGCGATCAGGTGATAGCCGGGCTGCTCGCGGCTTTGCCCGCCGATGATGCGCAGCGCCCCCTTGCCGGCAAGGTTATAGAAGCCGGCGGTGAGACCGGTGGCGCCAAAATCGGCATCGCCCGAGACCACGGCGAGTGCAACAGGCTGCGCGGCGTCAAGAAATTTAAGCTCGGTTTCGAGCCCCTCCTGCGCGAAATAGCCCTTGTGCTGGGCGACGAAGATTGCCCCCGAGGAGGCCAATGGCAAGACCGCGACGCTGGCCGGTTCGGCGCGGCCGCACCCTGTAGAGAGCAGCAAGGCGATCGGCAGGGCGGCCGCCCAACGCGGCAGAGGAAATGCCAAACCTCGCCTCCCCTCGCCTTCGCCGGCGCGACAGTGCCGGCGGTGCGGCGCGCTGGCAAGAACAGCCGAGGACCCCCGGCCGGCAGACGCCCCAAGCCTGCGGCGCGAGCTACTTGCCGCAGCGGGTGTAGCTGGCCCCCGAAGCGGCGGCCTTCGCCGCGGCGTATTCGTGCAAGGCCTTGGCGTCGAGCCGGCTCGCCTGCTTCATCAACTCGGCGGCTTGCTGACAGATCTGCGCCGAGGGCTTGCCGGCCTGCTGGCGCGAGGCCTCGTTCGCAAGGCTGGTGTTCCACGAATCGAACGCATCCTTGCTATGGAAATGCGCGATCATCGCCTTCTGATATTCGATGATCGCGTCCTTGTTGCGCAACCGGAACTGGGCGTAGATCGTGTCCTGGCATTCCGAGCTGACAATCATTACGTCGGTCATGAAGCGGATGGCCTGCTCGGCTTCGATCGCGGCCGGGGTGTAGCAGCTTTTGCCGCTTGCTGCCCTCTTCTCCGCGGCCGACACCGGCTGCAACGCGAACACGGCAAGCAAAGCCGCAACCATGACGACCGTCTTCATCGATATCCCCAAATCCTCGCCCCGAAGGCGACAGAATACGAAAGCGGCGACGCGTTGCAAGCAGCGCTGCGCGGCACCGGGCTTGCCGGACGCGGCGGTCTGCCCCACGCTGACGAGATGATCGCACTGTTCACCGATTTCGGACTGAGCGGACCCTATACCGGGCAGATGAAGGCGGTGTTGCACCAGACCGCCCCCGGGGTTCCGGTAATCGACCTGTTCGCCGATGCGCCAGCCGCCAACCCCCGCCCATCGGCCTATCTGTTGGCGGCGTATGGCGCATGGTTTCCGGCCGGAACGGTGCTGCTCTGCGTCGTCGATCCGGGGGTCGGCGGCAGCCGTGCCCCCATCATCGCGGAAGCCGATGGGCGCCGCTATGTCGGCCCCGATAACGGCCTGTTCGAGCTGGTGCTGCGCCGGGCCGCCGTTGCCCGCGGCTGGGAAATCGAATGGCGCCCGGCGCATCTTTCGGCCAGCTTTCACGGTCGTGACCTGTTCGCGCCGGTGGCGGCTCGGCTCGCCCGCGGCGAGGATCCTTCGCTGGTGGCGCGGCCGCAGGAGGCGGGGCGGCGTCCGGACTGGCCCGACGATCTGGCCGAGATCGTCTATCTCGACCACTACGGCAACGCCATGACCGGGCTGCGCGGGACCATGGTGCCGGAGAATGCCCGGCTCGCCGCCGCCGGGCATGTGCTGTCCCCGGCCGCGACCTTTTCGGCGAAAGCGCCCGGCGAGGCCTTCTGGTACGTCAACTCCAATGGCCTGGTCGAGATCGCGGTCAATTCGGGTCGCGCCGCCGAGCAGTTGCACCTGTCGATCGGGACGCCGGTAGCCGTACTGGTCTGAGAAGCGCGCATCGGAGCGAAAAAGCTGCCCGACGCCTTCATGGCGGCGGGATCATCGGACGGACCCCCGGGGGCAAAGGCAGCTGGCGCCGGCGCTGAACCCGGTGCAACAGCCACATGCCGCACCCGATCAGGACGAAGACCGCGAGCATCGCGATGCTGAACGAGCGCAGCACATCGCCGAGAATCGCGTCCAGCGCGTGACCGAGAAAATAGCCGGCGGCGACGAAGCTCGTCGCCCATACCCCCGCGGCGAGAAAGTTCAAGGACAGAAACCGTCGCCAATGCACCGCGCTGAGGCCCAGGGCAAAGGACGAGAAATTGCGCACTCCGTATATGAATCGGAACGACAGGATGAAGCCGGTATTGTAACGCTCCAGCCAATGCAGCGCGGTGTCGACCCCATGGCGCCATTTCGGGAAGCGTTGCAGCAGCCGCACGCCGAAATGGCGGCCGAGCCAGAAATAGCATTGGTCGCCGCAGAAGCTGCCGAGCCACGCGCTGATGACAAGCAGGCCGGGATGAACCACCCCCTGTGCCGCCGTGATCCCGGCCAGCAGGATCGCGGTCTCGCCTTCGAGGAAGGTCCACACAAACGCCAGAAAGTAGAAACAGGCGCCGTGCTGGGCAATCAGCTGATTGATGTCCATTCCCGGCCGTTTTTCGTTGCGCCCCCCTGCCCGGCGAGCGACTGGGCTGCCCGTTTCGCCGCGGCCGGCAATGCAGCCATGCTAAATTGTCTGGCGAACGCGGTCGAGCGGAATTCCGCGATCGCGTAGGTGGTTGAAACGCTGGAACCCTCCACCGATCGGGCTGGCGCTTTGCCGCGACGACACAGCAAGGAATGCGAGGACCCGAGATGGTGAGCGCAGGAAACCCGGCGGAAGCGACCGAGGTCGCCGAGACGATCCACGGCGGGCATGATCATGGCCCGGCGTCGCACGGCCCGGCCGCGGCGCCGCCGGGAACCGCGCATGCCGCGCACGAGGCTTTTCGCAAGCTGACCGGCATCTATCTCGGCGTCGTCGCGATGCTGCTGTCGATCGCCACGCTGGGCGGCAGCAACGCCACCAAGGAGATGCTAAGCGCCAACATCCATGCCTCGGACACCTACGCCTATTACCAGGCCAAATATTTACGGCAGACTTCTTACCAAATTGCGGCTGAGCAGCTGGAACTGATGGCGGCTGACCAGACCGCGCTTCCGCCGGCTGCGGCCAGCCGCACGGCAGAACTGGTCAAACGCTATCGCGACATCGCGGCCCGCTACGAAAGCGAGCCTGATACGGGCGACGGGAAGAAGGAGCTGACGGCCAAGGCGAAAGCGTGGGAGCAGCGTCGCGACGAGGCCGCGGCGCGCGACCCGAATTTCGACTTCGCCGTCGCGCTGTTTCAGATCGCGATCGTGCTCGGCTCGGTCAGTATCGTCGCAGCCTCTCGCCTGCTGCTCGTGTTCAGCAGCATTCTTGTGGTATGCGCCTCGCTGCTGACGCTCAACGGCTATTTCCTGTTTGCGCCGCTGCCCGGCTGATTCGGAGCAGCGCGCGGCTTGACTCGCCCGCCAACATCGGCACCTTTCCGCCCGAATCCGGAACGCACCCGGTCGTGAGGCCAAAAAAGGGAAACGCCGATGAGCTTGTTGCGCAGAACCGTGCTGGGCCGCGCCGCCGCGGCCGCCGCCGCGGGGGTCGCCGCACCGGCGCTGTTGACCTGGCCGGCGGGAGCCGCCGAGTTCGAATACAAGCTCGGCGACGTGTTGCCGATGGAGCATCCGCTCAACGGGCGCTGCGCCGAGGCGATCAAGAAGATCAAGGACGAGAGCGGCGGGCGTCTCGACATCACGCTTTACCCCAACAGCGTCCTCGGCCAGGACACCGCGATGATGTCGCAGGCCGTGTCCGGGGCCCTGCAGATGTATGTCGTGTCGGTCGACATCCTGGCGCAACGGGCGCCGCCCGCCGCGATTTTCGGCGTCGGCTTCGCGTTTTCCGACTACGACCAGTGCTGGAAGGCGATGGATGGCGAGCTCGGCGACTACGTGCGCGGGCTGTCGGAAAAGGTCGGGCTACACTGCATCGACAAGGCCTTCGACCACGGCTTCCGCGAGATCACGAGCCGGGTCAAACCGATCGAGAAGCCGGACGACCTCAAGGGCTTCAAGATACGCCTGCCGGTGGCGCCGGGGTTCATCGCGCTGTTCAAGCATCTCGGCGCATCGCCGACCGCAATCAATTTCGGCGAGGTTTACAGCGCCCTGCAGACTGGCCTGGTCGACGGCCAGGAAAACCCGCTGATTCTGATCGACACCGCCAAATTCTACGAGGTGCAGAAATATTGCAGCGTGACCAATCACATCTGGGTCGGGCTGCATGTCGCGTTCAACAACCAGGCGTGGAAGAAACTGCCGCCGGATCTGCAGGAGATCGCCTACAAGAATTTCAGCCAGGCCGCTCTCGACGAACGCGACGACTGGCAAAAGATGAACCGGACCGAGATGGATGGGCTCAAGGCCAAGGGCCTGATTTTCAATACACCGGATACCAAGCCGTTCCAGGAGACGTTGCGCCAGACCGGCTTCTATCCCGACATGAAAAAGGAGTTGGGCGACCAGGCCTGGGGATTGCTGGAGAAATATGTCGGCCCGCTGGTCTAGCTGCGATGGCCGAGACCTATGAAGGCGGGTGTCATTGCGGCCAGGTGCGGTTTCGCGTGCGCGCCGATCTGGCGCAATTGCTGGAATGCAACTGCTCGATCTGCACCCGCAAGGGGTTTCTTCACCTGATCGTCATGCCGGAAGATTTCGAGCTGCTGCGCGGCGCCGACGCGCTGAGCACGTATCAGTTCAACACGCAGACGGCCAAGCATACCTTTTGCGGCAATTGCGGCATCCATTCGTTTTACGTGCCGCGCTCCGACCCGGACAAGATCAGCGTCAATGCTCGTTGCCTCGATGGGGTCGATCCCGCCCGTCTGAAACCGACTCGCTTCTTCGACGGCCGGAACTGGGAAGACGCCTTCGCCCGGTACTCGAATACGGCCTGCTGAACGGCCGCAAGGCCCGTCCGGCAAGGCCTTCGTTCGACAACAGCGCGCCGCTCACTCGTCCTCGTCGAAGCCGGTCAGCGCGAGGGCGCGGGCGCGAAAGCCCGCTTTGCTCGCGTAATGGACGAGGGCCTCCTCGCGGCCATGCGTGACCCAGATCTCCGCCGCCGCGACATCGTCGAGCGTTTGGGTCAGCTCGGCCCAATCGGCGTGGTCCGAGATCACCAGCGGCAATTCGATGCCGCGCGCCTTGGCGCGCTGCTTGACCCGCATCCACCCGGACGCCATTGCCGCCACCGGGTCGGGCAGCCGGCGCGACCAACGGTCGGCAAGCGCGCCCGGGGGCGCCAAAACGATGCGGCCCCTGAATGCGTCGCGAGGCACGCCGGCGCAGGGCAGCACCGGGCCCAGCGCCACGCCGAACCGCTCGTAAAGCTCGGTCAGCGCGATCAGCGCGCCATGCAGAAACACCGGCTCCTGATACCCGGCCCGGCGCAACAGCGCGAGCAGCCGCTGGCATTTGCCCAGCGCATAGACCCCGACCAGGTGGCAGCGCTCAGGAAACAGCTGCAGCGAGTGCAGCAGCCGGCCGATCTCGAGCCGCTCCGGCGGATGCCGGAATACCGGCAGGCCGAACGTCGCCTCGGTGATGAACAGGTCGCAGTCGACCGGCTCGAACGGCTCGCAGGTCGGGTCTGGGCGACGCTTGTAATCGCCCGAAAGGACGACGCGGCTGCCGCGATATTCCAGCACTGCCTGGGCGCTGCCCAGCACGTGCCCCGCCGGCACCAGCCGCAGCGAGACACCGCCGATGTCGATGCGCTCGCCATAGGCCGCGCCCTGAAGCGACAGCCCGGCCTCTGCGCCATAACGCTGGCGCATGATCGCGAGCGTCGCCTCGGTCGCCAGCACCCGGCCGTTTCCGGCGCGGGCATGGTCGCCATGGCCGTGCGTGACAACGGCGCGGCCCACCGGGGTCACCGGGTCGAGGTGGAAATCGCCGGGCTCGCAATAAAGCCCGGCCTGGGTCGGCTTCAGCCAGGTTTCCGGACGCGGGGCAGCGATCGGCATAGCGGACCGGTCATGATGACAGGTTTCCGGATATGGGAGCCCGCCGACAAAAGAGAACGCCGGTTTGCGCGACAAGGCGATCCCAAAGGTGAAGTGGCCGGCTTGCCGCCGCCGGGAACAGCCTCGTTCGATTGAAACCTCTTCGTGCGACGCGAGGCGTCGGGGATATTGCTGTGGGATCGACGGGAGCGGGGCGACAATGACGGCAGGCGACGAGATCCTGTTCGGCCGCGACGGCGGTCTGGCGACCGTCACCTTGAACCGGCCGGAGGCCTTGAACGCGTTCACGCTGGGCATGTACCGCCGCTTCGACCCGATGCTGCGCGCCTGGGAAGCGGACCCGGCGGTACGGGCGGTGCTGATCCGCGGCGCCGGCGAACGCGCCTTCTGCGCCGGCGGCGACGTGCGCGCGATTTACGAGGCCGGGCGGGGGCTTGCCGGAGATCCGCAATTGCCGGCCGTCTTTTTCCGCGAGGAATACGAATTGATCCGCCGGGTGCACCGGTTTGCGAAACCGTACCTCGCGATCATCGACGGAATCAACATGGGCGGCGGCGTCGGAGTCTCGGTCAACGGTGCCTATCGTATCGCCACCGAGCGCACCATGCTGGCGATGCCGGAGACCGGGATCGGGCTGTTTCCCGATGTCGGCGCCACCCGGTTTCTCAATTTGTGCCCCGGCCGGGTCGGCCGTTATCTCGGCCTGGCCGGGGCCCGCCTTGATGCGGCCGACGCCCTCTATTGCGGCTTGGCGACGCATTTTGTGCCGCAGAACCGAATCGACGATCTGGTGCGCGAAGTCGGCGCGCTGCGCTGGCAGGTCGGGGACGAGACCACGCAGCTCGAAACCGCGCTGGCCATGTTTGCGGGTAGCCCCGGACGGCCGCGCCTCGCCGCCCTGCGCCCGGCGATCGATCGCTGTTTTGCGGCCGAGACCGTCGAGGACATCATGGACGGGCTCGTCCGCGAGGCCGGGGCGGTAGGCGATGCGGCGGCCTGGGCGGCCGAGACCCGCACGGGTCTGCTCGGGAAATCGCCGACCAGCCTGAAGATCACGCTGCGCCAGCTGCAGACCGGAAAAGGCTTCGATGTCGAGGCGGCGCTGGCCCTCGAATATCGCATGACGCAGCACGTCATGGAGGGATGCGATTTCTACGAAGGCGTCCGCGCCGCGCTGATCGACCGTGACCACAAACCGCGCTGGCGGCCTGCCACCCTGGCCGAGATCGACGACGCGTCGGTGAGCGCCTATTTCGCCCCGATCGGCGATGAACGCGAGCTGAGGTTTGCTTAGCGTCTGAGATCGGCGCTCCGGGCCTATGTGGCGGGTTCAGCCCGGGCGCGGCAGCGGGGGCGGTGCTGCGGCGCCGAGCGGCAGCAACTGGTATCCCGGCGGCCATTCGTCATAGAAGCTCGGCCGGGCTGCGGTATCTCTGACCGGAATCGGCCCGTACTCAACTGCCGGTTCGGTGGTGATGGCGCCCGCGGCGGCCCCGAGCACGCCGCCCGTTGCCGCCCCGAACGAAGCCCCCAGCGCTGGATTGATCGCAAAGGTCGCGCCGAGCCCGGCGCCGAGCCCGGCGCCGAGCGCCCCGCCGGCGACCGCGCGCTGAGCCATGTCGTCCGGGTTGATGCAGCCCGCCAGCGAGACCCCAAGCCCGACGACGATCGCGACGATTGCAGTAAGCCGCATGGACGCCGATTTCCCCTATCCCGGGCGACAATAACAGCACGGACGGGCCAGCGCCATGCGCGACAGCAGCCGGTAGCGTCTCAGCCGCCACGCAACCCCGCTTCGATGCCCGGCCGGCCGGGCGGCGACTCAGTTAAGCTTGCGTTTCAGCTGCTGCAGCATCGTGGCGGCCTGATGCCGCGAAGCGGCGTCGGGCGCTCGCGCGACGAACTCCTCGAGCGAGGCGACGCCGGCGCGGATGTTTCCAAGCCGGACGTGCAACATGCCGGCTTCCTGCCACAGCTCGGCCATATCGGGGGCCAGCAGCAGCATCATTTCTACGACGCGCAGCCCGCGTTCATATTGCCGCGCCTGCAACAACCGCGACTTCAGATTGTTTTGCAGCCGCAGCAGCACGTCCCGGTCGCTGACCGGCGCGTAATGTGCCGGCAGCAATTCGCTGTCCATCCCGGCAGTCGCCTTCAGCAGTTCGCGCAATTCGGCCGCACCGCAAATCCGTCCGCCATGGAACGGATCCAGGATCAACCGCTCGGCTTTATCGCTCAGTCGCAACAGGAAATGTCCGGGAAAGGCGAGACCCGCAATATCCCAGCCCTGCGCGCGTGCGGCATGCAGGTACAAAATCCCGAGCGCGACCGGCAGTCCTTTGCGGCGATCGATCACCCGCATCAGATTGGCATTCTGCAAATCGTCATAGGTGAGATCGTCGCCGCTATAGCCGTATTTCAGCAGGATGATCTCGTTCAGAGCCCGGCCGCGTGCGGCTAGACCGCCACCAGCCGCGTGCCGCCCGACATCGCGGGCCAGCGAGGCAAGATGCTCGCGGTAGCGGCCGAGGCTCACCCGCGGACGCTCGAACGAGGCGAGCGCCAGCGCGGCCTCCGCAATCGGCAGGATCGCGCCGTCGGAGACGCCGAGCCCGCGCAGAAACTCGCGGCATTTCTGCTGATCGAAGACGTCCGGCAGGTCGCTCATCCAGCTGTGAACATTCTGCCGCGCTTTCCTCTCACCCTCGGCTCTAGAGCTTTTGCACTTCGACCGGGGCGCGGGGGGCCGCGACCGGGTTGCCCGAGACGGGCGGAGCCGGTGGCGGCACGGGCTGCGAGGCAATCGCGGCGCCGGGCCGGATTTCGACATAGGAGACGACGCGGCTCACATCCGGGACATAGCGCGCGATCTGCGTGGCGCGGTCGAGTTCGCCCTGGGTGCGAGCAGAACCGATCAGGTAGACCGCGTGGTTCGAGGTCTCGATCACGTAGTTCATCGAGCGGATCTGCGGCTCGAGCACCAGCTCCGAGCGCAGCCGCGCCGTGATCCAGGCATCCCGGGCGACGTCCCAGGCGACCTCCGGCGAACCGATTTCGGTCTCGTCGAACACATTTCTGACCCCTGCAACCCGGCTCGTCACCTCGCGCGCTTCCTCCTTGACCTGGGGGCTCGGGACGCGCCCGGTCAGCAGCGCGCGGCCTTGATAGACGGTCACGTCGAGACCAGGCGGCAAAGGCGGGATGGCCTGCCCGAGAGCGACCTGGACGCGGCTCTTGATCGCGATATCATCGACCGTTCCGTTGAGGCCGCGCTCCTGTCCCGCAGCATAGCCCGCGGTGCCGGCTCCGGCCAAGCCGCCGATGACCAGCACGCCCGCGCACCCCCCGAGCGTCAAAGGCAGCAATGTAGCGGCGATGACGACAACGACATGCCTGCGCATTACGGCGACTCCCTGCAACCGAAATGCGCCATTGTGAGGCGTTTTGCGACCGCCGGCCAAGACCGCCCCGCCGGGGCGCCGCCGCCGCCCGTGACGCTGCCCGCGCGGCGCAGCGAGCTGGCGCCGATCGGCGAATCGGCTGCCTTGTTACTCGTCACTGCGCCAGGCGTCCCGCCAATGCCGCGGCGGCTGCAACCGCTGCACCAGCATCACGTCAAACCGCAGCGTCAAACCGGCGAGATCGGGCCGGGACAGCAGAAACGCCTCCGCCGCTCGGGCAATGCGGCGGCGCTGGCGGCGGAGCAGCGCCGAGGCCGCCGTCGGCAGATCGGCCCGCGCCTTGACCTCGATCACGGCGAGCACCGCGCCCCGCCGCGCCAGGATATCGATCTCGCCGGCGGGACACCGCCAGCCTCGCGCCAGGATCTGCCACCCGTGCAGGCGCAAATGCCAGCGGCACAGCCATTCAGCCGCTTTGCCGCGGCGCTCGGCGCGGCGTCGCGCCGCGATGGTTCGCGGCGGTTTCACCCGCTGTTGCCGCGATCCTGCAAGGCGAGCGCGCGGCGATAGATCGCGCGCCGCGCCAACCCGGTCTCTGTCGCGAGCTGCGCGACGACATCGCGCAGGCTGGCGCCCGGCAGCAATCGCAGCAGGCGGGCGTCCACATCCTCCGGTTGGGGCGCCGCCGGCGCGGGCGGTCCGACGACGACGGCCACCTCGCCGCGCGGCGCGCCGGCCGCCGCGTACTCCGCCGCGAGCCCCGACAGCCGGCCGCGCCGGATCTCCTCGTGCAATTTGGTCAGCTCGCGGGCGACCGCGGCCTCGCGCTCGCCGAGGATCTCATGCATGTCGGCGAGCGCGGCGGCGAGCCGGGAGCCGCCCTCGAAAAACACCAGGGTCGCCGAGCACGCCGCCCAGGATGCAAGCGCGCGCCGCCGCGCCGCCGCCCGCGGCGGCAGAAATCCCGCGAACAGGAAGATTTCGGGCGGCAAGCCGGACAGGATCAACGCGGTTATCGCCGCCGAGGCGCCTGGCGCCGCCGTCACCGGCAGGTTTTCCGCAAGCGCAGCGCGCACCAGCTTGAATCCTGGGTCGGATATCAGCGGGGTGCCGGCGTCGGAGACCAGCGCCAGCCTCTCGCCGCGGCGCAGCGCTTCCAGGATCGCCGGCCGCACCCGATCGGCATTGTGGTCGTGATAGGGTTCGAGCGGCTTTTTGATCCCGTAGCGGGCGAGCAGTTTCGCCGTGACTCGGGTGTCTTCGCACAAAATGCGGTCGACACCGCGCAGGGCCCATAACGCGCGCAAGGTGATGTCGCCGAGATTGCCGATCGGCGTTGCAACCAGGTGAAGCCCCGGGGCAAGCTCGTGCGCCGGAGCCCATTCCCCGACGATCGGCGCCGTGGTCCCGAACGGCGCCTTTTCCGGGACCCGCGACACCTCACAGACCGGTTTAGTACCGCCGGGTTTACTTGCACTAACGCGACGGTTAGGTTCGGCTCCGCCTTTCGCAGCTTTGCCGGAGACCGGTCTTGTCACTGTGGTGTCTCCCCCGGTTCGCGTCAGCCTCGATCCTTGTCGTCGCGCTTGCCGGCTGCGCGTCGCCGCCAAGCGTACCGGCGCCGATCGCGATGCCGCAATCGCCGAATTACGGGCAGCCGCCGCTGCCGCCGGGTCCGCCGCCGGGCTCGCCGGGAGCACAGAACCCCACGCCGCAACCGGCGACCGGGCCGGTCAAGGTGGCCCTGCTGGTGCCGATGTCCGGCCCCAACGCCGAGCTTGGCAAGGCCATCCTCGAAGCCGCCCAGCTCGCGCTGTTCGAAGCCGGCGCCGACCGGCTGGTACTGGTGCCGCGAGACACCGGGGGCACGGCCGAAGGCGCGGCGAATGCGGCGCGCTCGGCGGTGGCGGAAGGGGTGCGGCTGATCCTCGGTCCGCTGCTCGCGGGCGAGGTCGACGCGGTAAAGCCGATTGCCCGCGATGCAAACATCAACGTCATCGCTTTCTCTACGGCAACTCAGCTGGCGGGCGGCAACACCTATCTGATGGGTTTCCTGCCCCGCCAGGAGGTGGTCCGCGAGGTCGGTTTTGCGCGCGAACGCGGGCTCGGCCGCTTTGCCGCGTTGGCACCGAACACACCTTACGGACACCTGATGACCGATGCTTTGCGCGAGGTGGCGGCCTCGGCGGGCGGGACCGTGCTGCGGATCGAATATTACGAGCCGCGCGCCGCCGCCGACGCCGGCGCCGCGATCCAGCGGCTGCTGCCCGGCGCGATGCCCCCGGGTGCCGGCCCGGGCGCACCGAGCTCCACCACCGCTCCGGGCCTCGCGCCCGCCGGCGCCAGCTTTGACGCGCTGCTATTGCCGGAAGGCGGCGCACGGCTGAAGCAAATCGCGCAACAGCTACGCAGCGCCGGGCTCGACACAACCCAGACCCGGCTGCTCGGCAGCGGCCTTTGGGATGATCCGGCGGTGGCCGGCGAGCCGGCCTTGTATGGCGGCTGGTTCGCGGCGTCGCCGCCGCAGGGTCGGTCCGAGTTCGAGAGCCGCTACCAGGCGACCTATGGCCATGCCCCGCCGCGGCTGGCTTCGCTCGGCTTCGACGGCGCGGCGCTGGCGGCGGTGCTGGCCCGCGGCGACGGCGGCGAGCCGTTCTCGCCACAGGCGATCCAGAACCCGCGCGGCTTCACCGGGGTTGATGGGCTGTTCCGCTTCACCCCCGCGGGACTGGTCCAGCGCGGCCTTGCCGTGCTCGAAGTCCAGCCGCAGGGCAATGTCGTCGTCAGTCCCGCGCCGCGGAGCTTCCAGGATCTCGGCTACTGACGCTCGCGGATGTCGGCCGTTGGCACGCGCGGAAAACGCGCCCGGATGTCCAGCGGGTCGGAGCCCGAGACCAAAACCGTCATTTCCGTGCCTGCGATTCCCGCCAACTCCATCGCTTCTTGATGCCGGTTCTCTGCTTTGACACCCGCCGGTACCAGAGACTTTTCCTTGCGGCTCGTCAGGCGAGCAGCGCCGCCAGAACGGCATTGAGGCGCTGGCGGCCGGAGGCGGTCGCAGCAAGGCGATCGTCATCGAGGGTCATGAACCCGCCTTCGATCAGCCTTGTCAGGGCGGGCCCGAACAGCGTCTGGACGTCGCACTCGGCCGCGGCTTCGAGTCGAGAGCGGGACACGCCTTCGACCAGGCGAAGGCCCATCATCAGCATTTCCTCAATCACCGTCTCCCCGGCAAGCGGGACCATTTCCTCAAGCCCGGCGCCGCTCTCCACCGCGGCGAGCCAGGTTTCCGGCGCCCGGCGCTGGCAGGTCGCGTACTTCACCCCGTCGATGCTGATCCGGCCGTGCGCGCCGGCTCCGATGCCGAGGTAATCCTGGTACCGCCAATACGCCAGATTGTGGCGGCACTCGGCCCCGGGCCGGGCATGGTTCGAAATCTCATAGGCGGGCAAGGCGTGAGCGGCGAGACGCTGCTGTGTCATTTCGAACAGCTCGGCCGCCCGCTCCTCTTCCGGCATCGCCAGCGCGCCGCGGCCGGCCAGCGTCGCGAACGCCGTGCCCGGTTCGATGGTCAGCTGGTACAGCGACAGGTGCTCGCCGGCAAGCGCCAGAGCCTCGTCCAGTTCGTCCGTCCAGGCCGCGAGACTTTGGCCGGGCCGCGCGTAGATCAGGTCGAACGAGTAGCCCGGAAAGATGTCGCGGGCGAGCGCGATCGCCGCGATGGCCTCATCCCGGTCGTGGCCGCGCCCGAGAAACCGCAGGGCCGCCGCATCGAGGGCTTGCACCCCCAGCGACAAACGGTTGATCCCGGCCGCCGCAAACGCCTCAAACCGGGCCGCCTCGGCGGAGTTGGGATTGGCTTCGAGGGTGATCTCCATCTCGGAAGAGGTCGGCCAGCGCTTCCGCACCTGGTCGAGCACAGCCGCGGCCGCTTCCGCCGGCATCAATGAGGGCGTGCCGCCGCCGAAAAACACCGAGCCGACCTGCCGTCCCGGCGCCAGCTCTGCCTGATGCTCGAGATCGGTTATCAGCGCGCGGGTCCAACGGGCCGTATCGATGCGCTCGCGAACATGGCTGTTGAAGTCGCAATACGGGCATTTCGAGCGGCAGAACGGCCAATGGATGTAGATCGCCAGCGGTTCGCCGCCGCTTTCGGCCCGGTTGGCGCCGACCCCCGCCTTTCGATCGAGTTCGGGGCAGGTTCTCCCCGTCGAGGGGACCCTTTCGCGCCCGCGGCCCGATCCCGATGGTGGACCGGTGAGGGCCGAGACGGGCGCCGCCGGGACCGGGGGCTTGCTCAATTAAGACACGCCTCGACAAGCCTGGCGAAGGCACGGGCGCGATGGCTGATGGCGTGTTTCTCGGCCGGGTCCATCTCGCCGAAGGTGAGGCGGCCGTTCGCGGGAATGAAGATCGGGTCGTAGCCGAAGCCGCGGTCGCCGCGTGGCGGCCAGGTCAGGTATCCGGCGATCTCCCCGCGGAATAGTGCGACGTCGCCGCCGGGCCGCGCCAATGCCAGCACCGCCACGAAGCTCGCGGCGCGATCCTTGTTGCCAAGCTCCCTCTGCACCCGCTCCATCGCGACCCGGAAATCCCGGCCGGGTCCGGCCCAGCGCGCCGAATAGATCCCGGGCGCGCCGCCGAGCGCCGGCACGACGAGACCGGAATCATCCGCCAAAGCCGTCATTCCGCTGGCCTCGGCCGCGGCCCTCGCCTTCAGGGCCGCATTCGCCTCGAAAGTGGCGCCGGTCTCCTCCGGCTCGGGCAGGCCGAGTTCAGCGGCCGCCACCGTCGCGACACGGTACGGCGCCAGCAATTGCGCAATCTCGACAACCTTCCCGGCATTGTGGCTTGCGATCACTACCCGCTCGTCGCCAAGCCGGCCTGCCATCACGCCACCCCGAGCACGGCGCGTTGCAGCCGGGTCAGTTCGGCGACTGCGGCGCGCGCCAGGCCGAGCATCGCCGCCAAGGCCGCGTCATCAAACGGGGCCGCTTCGGCTGTCGCCTGGATCTCGACGATGCCGCCGCTTCCGGTCAAGACGAAATTGGCGTCGGTCTCGGCCTTCGAATCCTCGGCATAGTCGAGGTCGAGCACGGCGGTGCCGGCGAACACGCCGCAGGAAATCGCGGCGACGTTGTCGCTCAGCGGCATTTGCGCGAGCCGGCCGTCCGCGACGAGCCGGGCGAGGGCCTGGTACAACGCGACGTAACTGCCGGTGATCGCCGCCGTGCGGGTGCCGCCATCGGCTTGCAACACATCGCAATCGATGCGGATTTGGCGCTCGCCCAGCCGACCCAGATCGGCGATGGCGCGCAGGCTGCGGCCGATCAGGCGCTGGATCTCCTGCGTTCGCCCGCTCTGGCGACCGCGGGCTGCCTCGCGGTCGGTGCGGGTGTGGGTCGAGCGCGGCAGCATGCCGTATTCGGCCGTGATCCAACCGCGCCCGGTGTTGCGCAGAAAGGGCGGTACCCGCTCCTCGACCGTCGCGGTGCACAGCACGTGGGTGTCGCCGAACCGTGCCAGGCATGAGCCCTCGGCATATTTGGCGACGCCGGCATCGAGGCTGATCGGGCGCAGGGCATCGGGGGCGCGTCCCGAGGGTCGCATGAGGTTCTCCGGTCAGGGGGAAGCGGGCAATCTATCACTCGAGAGCCCTCCCCGCGACCGCGTTGCGGCATCCCGGTCGGGCTCGTCTTCCCAGGGCACGCCAAAAATGCTAGTTTCGTGGATCCAGCGGCCGCGCGCCGGCCAGGTTCAGCGATGGAGGCCGATTCCCGTGCAAGTACTCGTTCGCGACAACAACGTCGACCAGGCGCTCCGCGCCCTGAAAAAGAAAATGCAGCGCGAAGGCGTATTCCGGGAAATGAAGCTTCGCCGCAATTACGAGAAGCCGTCGGAACGTCGCGCGCGCGAGAAGGCCGAGGCAGTCCGCCGCTACCGCAAGCTGCTGCGCAAGCGGCTGGAGCGCGAGGGATATTAGCCCTCCGCGGAACCTCGCTCCGGCCCAGGCACGATTGCGGCGTACCAGGAGGTACCTGGGCGCGCGCCGGACGGTTGCAGGGCTGGCATGAAGCAACTAAATGACCGGCGGTTCCCGGGCGCGGGGCGTGGCGCAGTCTGGTAGCGCACCTGCTTTGGGAGCAGGATGTCGGAGGTTCGAATCCTCTCGCCCCGACCACCCGAGCCCTACCCCCTCACGGCACGAGGCGATCCGATGGCGCGTGCGCGCATCCTGAGGCCGGCGAAGACGGCGATGCAGTCCGGCCGGGCGAAAACCCGCAAATGGGTGTTGGAATACGAGCCGGAGACCCGTCGCGATCCCGACCCGCTGATGGGCTGGTCAAGCGCGCGCGACACCTTGAACGAGATCCAGCTTCGCTTTGATACGCTGGAGGAGGCGATCGCATTCGCCGACAAGCATGGTCTCGACTACACGGTCATCGAGCCCCATTCCCGCACCGACAAGCCGAAAAGTTACGCCGACAATTTCCGCTACGACCGGGTACGGATCTGAGCGGCGGCGGTCCGGCGCAAATAGCCCTCTCGGCGCCAGCCCGGCACGCGAAGAACGTTCCGGTCGATTGGCGGCGGCGGTCGCGATGGTGTAGCCTGTCGCGATCGCAATCCGGTTGAGGGGGAGCCGAATGCACCGCGCGCTGGTGCTTTCCCTGCTTGTGCTGATCGGCTGCACCGAGTCCGAGGCGATGCGGGTGGACGAACGCACGTTCCGCATCGACGGACCGGGAGTGCCCGGGGGCTCCGAGGCACCGAACCGGCGCCTCGCCGACCGGCTGTGCCCGAAGGGCTATCGCGTCATCGATCAGCAGAGCAACAGGGGCGGCCGCGACCGGGCGATCGACGATTACGACACGACCACCAGCTGGACGATCCGCTGCCTGTGACGCGCCGTTTCAGCGCGGCCGCAGCGTCGGAAACGCGATGACATCGCGGATCGAGGGGCTGTCGGTCAACAGCATGACCAGCCGGTCGATGCCGATGCCGAGCCCGCCGCAGGGCGGCAACCCGTATTCGAGCGCGGTCACGTAGTCCTCGTCGAGCGGCTGCGCTTCCTCGTCGCCGGCGGCGCGCGCCCGCATCTGCGCCTCGAAGCGGGAGCGCTGATCCTGCGGGTCGTTGAGCTCGGAGAAGGCATTGGCCACCTCCCAGCCATTGACATACGTCTCGAAACGCTCGACCAGACGCGAATCGGCTCGATCGGCCTTGGCCAAGGGCGAGATGTCGCGCGGAAAACCGATGACGTGGACCGGCTGCACAAGGGTGTCTTCGACGCGCGCCGCGAACGCCGCTTCGAGCGCCTGGCCCCAATTCTCGGCGCCGGTCAGGGCGCAGCCGAGCGAGGCGGCGGCCGCGCGCGCCGCGGCGGCGTCCGGCAAGGCCAGGAAATCGATCCCGGTCGCCTCGCGCACCAGATCGGCCATGCCGCGCCGCGGCCAGGGCGGGGTCAGGTCGATCTCGACGCCGCCATAGGACATCCGCAACCCGCCGGCCGCTTCCTGCGCCGCGTGCGCGATCAGCGCCTCGGTCAGCGCCATCATCGCCGTGTAATCGACGTAGGCCTCGTAGAGTTCGAGCGAGGTGAACTCCGGGTTATGGCGCGGCGACAGCCCTTCGTTGCGGAAGCAGCGATTGATCTCGAACAGCTTGTCCGCGAGCCCGCCGACCACCAGCCGCTTCAAATGCAGTTCCGGCGCGATCCGCAGGTAAAGGTCGAGGTCGAGCGCATTGTGATGGGTGATGAACGGCTTGGCCGACGCTCCGCCCGGGATCGCGTGCAGCATCGGGGTCTCGACTTCGAGATAGCCGCGCGCCAGCAGCCAGCCCCGCATCGCCGCGACGACGCGGCTGCGCCGGCGCAGGGTCTCGCGGCTCTGCGGGTTCATGATCAGGTCGAGATAGCGCTGGCGGTAGCGCAGCTCGACATCGGCGAGGCCGTGATATTTCTCGGGCAGCGGCCGCAACGCCTTGGCCAGCAGCGTGATCGCCGCGGCGTTGACGGTCAGCTCGCCGCGCGGGGTGCGCCGCACCAGGCCCTCGACCCCGATCACATCGCCGAGGTCGAGCTGACGCAGCAAGGCCAACGCGTCGGGCCCGAGATGATCCTTGTGGCTGAAAATCTGGATCTTGCCCGAGGCATCGTGCAAATCGATGAACATGCCGCTGTTGCGGATCGCGCGGATGCGGCCGGCAACGCGCACCCGGTCCTCGGTCTCGGCTCCGGCCGCCAGTTCGGCATGGCGGCGCTCGATCTCGGCCGCTTCCGCATCGCGACGAAAGCTGACGGGGTAGGGATCGACCCCGGCCGCCTTGAGCGCGTCGAGCTTCGCCAGCCGGACGCTGCGGAACTGGTCTTCGCCCTGATCCATCGCGCTCTCCCGCCCCGGCTATCTCAGGTTCCGGCAGCAATCATCAGCCGGCTGCCGCGGCCGGAACCGGCTCGCTGCCGAGATCGAGCACGGTCTTGTGGAACCGCCGCAGCGTGGCGTGATGGCCGACGCTGACGACGGTCGGGCGCCACGGCGCCTCGCGCAGCATGCGATAGAGCTGCGCCTCCGCCGCCTCGTCGAGCGCCGAGGTCGCCTCGTCGAGAAACACGATCTGCGGCTTCAGCAATAAGGCCCGCGCAAAGGCAACGCGCTGCTGCTCGCCGCCTGAAAGGCGCTGCGCCCAATTATCCTCTTCCTCGAGCTGATCAATCAGATGCGTCAACCCGACCTGGCTCAACGCCTCGGCGAGCGCCTCCGGGCTCGGCCGCGGCCCGTTGCCGGGATAGATCAGCGCATCCGCCAAGGTCCCGAGCGGCAGATACGGCCGTTGCGGCAGGAACAGCGCGGACCCCTCGCCGACCCGGATATTGCCGCGGCCGAACGGCCACAACCCGGCGATGGCGCGCAGCAGCGTACTCTTGCCGGCGCCGGAGGGGCCGGTGATCAGGGTCGGCTCGCCGGGCCGCGCGGCCAGCGCCAAGCCGTGGCGCAAAGGCCGGCCGTTCGGCAGATCGAGGTCGAGCCCGGCAACCTCGAGACCCTCGCCGCCGGGCGCGATCGCGATCGGCTGCGGCGCGCGCTGGCGTGTACCGATCTCGGCCACCTTGGCGCGGAAGCCCGCAAGGCGCTGCACCACCGCCTGATACTCGGCGATATCGGTATAGCTGGTGACGATAAAGGACAGCGACTCCTGCACCTGCCCGAACGCCGAAGATATCTGCATCAGCCCGCCGAGCTGGATCTGCTTTGCGAAATAGCGCGGCGATGCCACCAGGAACGGAAACACGATAGCCAGCTGGCGATAGCTGGTGGTGAACCAGGTCAGCTTTTTGCGGCGCCGGATGATCCCCCACCAGTTCGCCACGATGCGGCCGAAGCGGGTCTGGAAGGTGCCGAATTCGCGTTGCTCGCCGCCGTAAAACGCGACGCTTTCGGCGTTTTCGCGCAGCCGCACCAGGCTGAAGCGGAAATCCGCCTCATAGCGCTGCTGGTCGAACAGCAGCCGCACCAGTGGATTGCCGATCCAGCGCGTCAGCCAGGTGCCGAGCACCGCATAGAGAAAGGCGGCGATGACCATGTAGCCGGGAATTTCGACCGACGTGCCGCCGCCCAGCGGGATCGTCAGAGCGCCCGACAGCGTCCACAGGATGAACAGGAACGAGACCAGGGTCACGACCGCGTTAAGCAGGCCGATCGACAGCGCGAGAGTGTAGCTGGTGAACCGGTCGAGATCATCGGCGATGCGCTGATCGGGGTTGTCGGTCGTCGTCCGGTCGAGCTGCATGCGGTAATAGGTCTGGTCGCTGAGCCAGTCGCGCAGGAAACGCGCGGTGAGCCAGCGCCGCCAGCGGATCTCAAGCACCTGCCGCAGATAAAGCTGGTACACCGCGACGACAATATAGGCCAGCGCGATCATGCCGAAGATCGCGAACTGGCGCCAGAACGCTGCCCGGTCATAGGCTTGCAAGGCGTTGTAAAAGTCGTTGTACCAGCTGTTCAGGCGGACGTTGAGCCACACCGCGAACAGGTTCAGCGCGACGACCGCAGCGAGCAACCCGGAGGCCGCCCACTTCTCGTCCGATACCCAATAGGGCCACGCCAGGCGCCAGGCGTCCCGCGCAAAACCGCCCCGCTTCATCGCCATTCCCGATTCTCCGTAAGCGCACTCGTTCTGTCGCCCGGCGTGTTCCGCCCCCCTGATCCGCCCCGCAAGCTACCCGCCCCCGTGATAGGCCCAAGTGATCGGCTTCCGGGATCAGCCCCAAGTGATCGGCCCCAAGTGATCGGCCCCAAGTGATCGGCCCCAAGTGATCGGCCCCAAGTGATCGGGCCCTGTGATCGGCTATGTGGGCCGCCTATGATCGGCCGCCAGTCCA
>Ga0213875_10000458_pt1 | contig 35350 bp, 31 predicted proteins | sample BarmaccomBMRX_R8_FD_160105 | JGI IMG/M metagenome (GOLD analysis project Ga0213875, IMG submission 160105) | Root-associated microbial communities from Barbacenia macrantha in rupestrian grasslands, the National Park of Serra do Cipo, Brazil - RX_R8 | ecosystem: Host-associated > Plants > Roots...
GAAATCAACGGCGGTACTGAGTTCCTTCGGGCCAGGCGCCGGGTTGGGATTCATGTCAAATGCCGGCGATAGTCTCCAGGATTCTGCTCGCTCATGCAGGAATCCGTGATTACGGAGGTGGTCATCGGTATTCGATATCAAGATCGTGAAGCATATCCGCCGCCAGAGCTGGCGGAGTTCGTCCGTCACTGCCGGTGACCGCTCCTCGATCACTTGGGCGATCTCAAGGTAGCTACGCTGGTCGCCGTCACTGGCTTCGAGCATCGTCATCGCGCTGGCGTACCCGATGCGATCAGTGCCCTGGCGGTCAAAGCGGTCGACTATCAGAACTGCTCTGTCTCCTATCCGGATCAAGCGGGAGTCCGGGACAGTGATCCCCGCTCTGCTGGCCAGGTCAAGCGCTACTTTCTCCCACGCCATCACATTCCACGTATCCGAGTTTGCACTCGGGAATTTGGCGATGGCAATGCGGCCATTGCTATCCATGACATGCGCTTTCGGCCGGGCGCCCCCAAGGGAACTGCCCGCGCGAAACAGACGGTTGAGGTCACTGTAGTCAGCAGTGTCTGATTCGACTCGTTCGGCGATGTCAAGCAAAGCCGGGAGATCAGTCAGAATGGGCACTCCGGAATCCTGCGCGAGGTAAGGTCCGTCTTCGCCGAGCCGGAAACGCAGTGCTCCCTGACGAAGGTCGTCTCGCACGCCGAGCAGCACATCGGCCTCGCTCAAGGAACGCGGGGCCATTCCAGCGTCCTTCGCCCGTGCCGCTTCCCTGCGGGCCAGCAGTGTGCGCCCCCAACGGTCCGGCGCGCAGTCACTAAACGCCCCGAACAGGGCACGGCCTACCGGAGTCTGCAGCGAGCCAGTAACCAGAGGCAGCGAAGGGTCCAGGGCATAAGCATCCGGATCGGCCAGATAGCCGTCGTTGTAAATGAAGCTCGCCGACTCCGCGCCCCGGCGGTGGTGGGGATAGAGGCGGCCAGCAAACAGGTCCCGTTTGCCGACGGCGACATAAACGTCAATCGCGCTAGTCACGGAGTTCTCTTGGTCTTGGGCGTGCGGACCCGCTCGGGCAGGGATTCCTGAGCCCGGAGCTTCCCCAGGTCAGTCGCATATGGATCGAGTGCCGCGGTCAGCATGTCCAGCACACCCAGCGCTCGGGCCACCCTTAGCAGATTCTCCGTGCTGGCTCCCTCACCGCCCTCAAGCCGCATGACGGTGTAGCGAGATATTCCGGCTCTGTCAGCCACCTGAGCAGCCGTAAGCTGCCGAAGCTTCCGCCAAGTCGCCAGGTACTCGCCTATGCGGCGCTGGGCGCTGGCGACCGCGACCGGTGTCCTCGTGACAGCCATGACTACTCCTAAGGTGGGCAATCTGCAACACTACATAGCTTAACGTTGGACTTCCACCACCTTTGAATCCTCGAGCCTAGCCCGTCCACGAAACGGGCTTTGAGACAGGAAAGAGCGACAGCAACACTCGCCAGCAGGATCCATGCATGCCAAATGAACGCTTCGTGCAACTTTAACATACGTAGTGTCGCAAATCTGCGATCTAAAGCTACCGTTGCCGGTATGGCTGACAAGGGCCTGCATGACCGGGCTACCAATCGGGCGCCGCGTCCAGACGGCGTCGTACCGGCCGAGAACCGGGAAAGGGAAACCAGCCTTGGTGAGCCGGGCAGCCTGGCTGGCGTAGCCAGCGAAGCTTACCCGGTGGCCGACCCGGCGCAGCGCCCGCGCAACAGCTCATGACAAACGGTGTTCATCAACCTGTTCACCATCTGCTGAACGGCGCCGCGGCGAAACGAACGCCGGTCCGTTCGTACGGCAGGCCGCAACCGGGAATTGCCGGTGAACTCCGCGGCCGTCTCAGGTCCCGGAGAAGATCCGGAGAACAGGACTAGGGGCACGATCATGGCGAAGAAATCCGCTGCCGGCACGGACCGTGCGAACCTGCTGACCATGCTGTTGGCACACCGGACGTTCCGTAAAGAGTTCGCGGCGCTCGCCCGCGAGGCGGCCACGCCGCACGATCCGGCGCGCGGCGCAGCGCTGGACGACCAGCTCGGCCTGATACTGCGCGGGCTGCACCTGCACCACACCGGCGAGGACACCGAGATATGGCCGCTGCTCCTGCGGCGGGCGCCGCAGGCGGCACCGGTCCTGGACGCGATGGAAGCCGAACACCACGAACTCGACCCGCTCATCGCCCAGGCCGGAGACACGAGCCTGCCGCTGACAGAACGCGCCGGGGTGCTGAGCGAGCTGTCGAAGCGGCTGGGCGCGCACCTCGACAGGGAGGAACGGGAAGCGCTGCCCTTGATCGAGCGGCACATACCTGCCGCCGAGTGGGCCGCCATCGAAGAGCGGATCATGAAAAAGCTCGGCAAGGACCTGCCAGACGCCGCGGGGCTCCTCATGTGGTACGCCTCGCCGGAGGAGCGCAGGGAGTTCTTCGCAGGCATCCCGGCGATACTGCAGCTCATGTACCGGTTGTCGTGGCGGCGCCGCTACGCGCGCAGGGTGGCCAGGACCTACGGCGGCGCAGCACCGGCCGCCCACGCGACACCCGCGCCGGCGCCGGGCTGATAGCTGCAGAACGTGCCGGTCTTGACGTGCCGGTCAAGGTGCTCACCCAGGCGCGGGTGCGCTGATAGCTCCGGGGCTGGCTAGGGCCGCAGCCGTAGCTCCCATCGCCAGACCCGGCCTTCATCGGGATCGTCCAGTTCCGCGGTCCTGGTGAAGCCGCAGCGGGTGAGCACCTTGGCTGACGCGTTTTCCTCCGCGAGCGTGTGCGCGACAGCCACGCAGAGGCCGGCCCGCCGGCCGCGTTCGATCAGTTCACGCACGACCGCGGTGGCGATCCCTCGCCGCTGCCTGGCGGGGGCCACCGAGCTGGGTGCCCGTCCGCTGGAACTAGCCCTGAACGTGGCACTCCAGCACATGGCCGCATACCGGCGGCGCCCAAAGCAGGCAGGACGGCGCTGATCGGCGACCGGGCAAACGGCGGCCGCAGCCACGCGCTCAGCGCGCTGGCTGATAGCTGGCGGTGATCGCTTGGGTGATGTAGCTGATGATGGCGTCGGCGCCGTCGCGGCCGGGATCCAGGTCGGGGTTGTAGATGCATACCGACCAGCCAGCGCAGCCGTCGGCGGCCAGGGCCGTGGTGGTGAGGTCGGTGAGCTGGCCCCAGGTCAGGCCGCCCGGCTGGGGGTAGTCCACGGCGGCAAGCTCGACGGTGGCGAGCACGTCGAGGTCGGTGTGCAGCCACCAGGCCGGCGGCAGGCCGGCCAGCGCGGCCGCATACCGGTCCGCGGTGAGCTCAGACGGGCGGATCAGCGCGCCCAGCTGCCCATCCAGGCTGGCCACGCCCGCGGCGGCCAGCTCGCCGGTATCGCGCGGGCCGACGGCGGCGACATCTGCAAGATCGATCCGTGGCAGCACGGCGCGCAGCTGCGGGCTGAGGCCGGTATCGAACAGCCGTAGCGCGAGCCCGAGTTCGCAGTCAGCTGCTTCTCCGGTCGGTGACACCCGCGGCGGCCAGGCATCCTCGTGCCCGTCGATGAACAGCAAGCCGGGACGATCCCGCTCGGCTTGCAAGGCGGCGAGCGCTCCGAGGAGCACCGGGCAGTCCCCGCCGAGCAGCAGCGGGAACCACCCGCGGCCGCGGGCAGCGCCGACCGCCTGCGCCACGCGCCCGATCATCGCCACCAGGGCGTCCTCGGCCAGCAGGCCGGACGGGCCGCGCACCGGGACGGGAACCGGCAGCACCAGATCGCCGGCGTCGGTGAAGCCCGGATGGCCGGCCAGCGCCGCTGCCAGGCCGCGCTGGCGCAACACGGCCGGGCTCCGGGCAACCCCGTCCACCGTGCCACTGGAATTAGCAGGCACGCCGATCAGGGCCAGTCCAGCCGGTGTCATCTGGGAATCACTCATCCAGGGGAGCCCCGTAGCGAGCCGCCGCCGCCCCTTCCCGAGCACCGCGCAGCCGACGCTGCACCAACGTGGTCGTGCGCAGCAGCGGACCGCTGATCTCCGCGAATTCGCGGCGTGTCGCCAGCCGTGAGGTCGGCATCGCGATCGCGATCGCCGCAGCTGACCTGCCGGTGCTCAGCACCACGGCCGCGGCGATGGCGCTGACCGCCTCGTCGGTCTCCCCGACGCTGTACGCCCACCCACGCGCCCGGATCTCAGCCAGCTCGTTGGCCAGGCACGCCCAGCCGGTGATGGAACGCGGGGTGAGCGCCTCCAGTTTGTGACCGCGGTAGCGTTCGGCGAACTCCTCGGCTGTCTCGTAGGCAAGCATGGCCTTGCCGGCCGCGGTGCAGTGCGCGGGATAGGTCTCGCCCAGGCGCGGGCCGACGTGACGAGGGCGTATTCCCGGAACCGACTGCACGAACCGGATCTTCCGGCCTTCCAGGACAGCCACGTTGACGGTCTCGCCGGTCTGGTCGGCCAGCTCCTGTACCGGGCCGTCCGCGGCGTCGCGCAGCGTCGTAGCGCCGGTAATCGACAGCGTGAGCTCGTGCAGCGCCGGGCCCGCGAGATACGGACCGCCCCGCTCCGGCTGAAGGGTGTATCCGGTCTCGCAACAGTTGGCGAGAACCCGGTGCGCCGTCGACACGGCGACACCGAGCGACTGCGCCAGTTCGGTGACGGTGATGCTGCCGCGCTGGGCGACCAGCGACACCGTGCGGAGCGCCATCTGCGATGAGTTCACGCTGCCTTGCTGATGCTCCTTCCACATACAGGAAAGCGAACCGCCGGACGTTGCCGGGCGCGATCTTTCCTGATTCCGTATGTGGCGACATTCACCTCCAGAACATTGTGGCTCCGAGGAGGCGAGATGGCCACGGTGAGATTCCCGGATGAGCCCGGTTTCACCGGCCGGTTCGCGCCGGTCCGGCTGGAAGGTGAGATCCGCGGCCTGGAGGTAATCCAGGGCGAGGTGCCGGAGTCGCTGCGTGGCACCTTCTACCGGGTCGGCGCCGACCCGGCATGGCCGCCCGTCGTGCCGAATGACTTCTACTTCAATGCTGACGGCATGGTGGCGATGTTCCGGTTCGAGAACGGCTATGTCGACTTCCGTAGCCGGTATGTGCGGACGCCGCGATTCCTGGCCGAGCGGGCGGCACGCCGGTCACTGTTCGGGGCGTACCGCAACCCGTATACCGATGATCCTTCGGTTACCGGGATCAGCCGTGGGCTGGCCAATACGAACGTGTACTGGCACGCGGGACGGCTCCTGGCCTCCAAGGAGGACAGCGCCCCCATCCAGATCGACCCGGACACCCTGGAGACCGTCGGCGAGTGGACCTGGGCGGGCGACCTGGCGAGCCAGACCGCGACGGCGCACCCGAAGATCGACCCGCGCACCGGGGAACTGGTCTTCTTCGGGTATGCGGCGAAGGGCGAGACCACGCCGGACATCGCCTACTACGAGGCGGACCGCGATGGGCGGATCATGCACGAGGCCTGGTTCCAGGCGCCCTATTCCAGCATGATCCACGACTGGGCGGTGACCGAGCACTTCGTGGTGTTCCCGATCATCCCGCTGACCAGCGACCTGGAGCGGCTGAAGGCGGGCGGCCCCTACTACGTGTGGGATGGCTCCAAGGACGTCTACCTCGGGGTGGTGCCACGCCGCGGCTCGGACGTCCGTTGGTACCGGGGCACCAACCGGTTCGCCAGCCACATCATGAATGCCTTCGACGACGGCAGGTACGTCCACATCGACACTCCCGTCGGCGAGAACTCCGCGTTCCCGTGGTTCCCCGACATCACGGGGGCGCCATTCGACCCGGACAAGACCAAGGGTTACCTGTCCCGGTGGACCATCGACACGATGGGCGAGACCGACGGGTTCACACAGCGACGGCTGACGAACTGCTCCGGCGAGTTCCCGCGCACCGACGACCGGTGGGCCACCCGCGGGTACCGCTTCGGCGTTATCAACCTGACCGACGTTCCCGGCCAGACGCCTGCCGACGGAATGCCGGGGTTCCGCTGGCTGGCTTCGATCGATCTGGCGACACAGGCCATGAAGCGGCGGTTCGCCGGAGACGACAGCACGGTGCAGGAGGCGATCTTCGTCCCGCCGCGCCCCGACGCCCCGCACGGCGACGGATATGTGATGCAACTCGTCGACCGGCACGCCCTGGCCCGGACCGACCTGCTGATCCTGGATGCCCGGCAGGTCGACGGTCAGCCGGTGGCCACGGTGAAGATCCCGATCAGGATGCCGGGCGGCCTGCACGGAAATTGGGTGACCGCGGAGCAGCTCGCCAGGAGGGCCGCATGAACGACACCGTGGCAGCGCTCGAACACCGGCTGGGCATTGTCGAGGACACGCTCGCCATCCGCAACCTGCAGCACGCCTACGGCTACTACCTCGACAAGTGCCTGTACGACGAGGTCGTTGATCTGTTCGCGGACGACGGCCGGGTTGTGTTCATCGGCGGCGTCTACAAGGGGCGTGCGGGCATCGCCCGGCTGTACACCGGCCGGTTCCGGACCCGCTTCGCGAACGGCGTCAACGGCCCCGTGCACGGACGTCTGCTGGATCATCCGCAACTCCAGGACATCCTCCACGTGAGTGAGGACCGGCGGACGGCATACGGCCGGTTCCGCACGCTGATGCAGGCCGGTACACACGAGAGTGCCGGCGAGCCGCGGCAATGGTGGGAAGGCGGGCTGTACGAGAACACCTACGTGGCGTCCGGCGGCACCTGGAGAATCAGCGTCCTCTTCTACCGGCCGTTCTGGCATGGCACCTTCGAGCAGGGATGGGCTCACACGCCGCCGGACTATGTACCCAACGCCTCCGTCACATTCCCAGAGGACCCGTACGGCCCGGATGAGCTCATGCCGGATCCGCCGCGGCTATGGCCGGACACGGCCATCTTCCCCTTCCACTACCGGCACCCGGTAACAGGCAAGCAGGTCGCGGGATGACCCGCCGCGGGTGGCGGCTACTCGACGGGTCTGGCCGAGCCAGAGGCGCGATCGGTCCAGGAGATCTGTGACCAGGGGCGCCGGGTGACCGCCAGCGCGTTGACGACCCTGAGCACCCGGCTGGGTGCCTGCTCACGATGGCCGTAGCGCGCCTGGGTTGCTGTAGAGGACGGCGTCACTGTGTGCTCAGGTAATTACCGGCGGGCGGGAACGGCGGGGGAAGCTCGATCCCCAGGGACTCCAGCCGACTGGCGATCGTCATGGCCAGAGTGTACCGGCCCGCATTGAAGAGGCGGGCCAGCGTCCAGCCCGCTCCATTCCCGCCCATCACCTGGCTGTAGTGACCAAGGGAAAATTCGTTTCCGTGCTTGCAGTCTCATCCGGGCCCAAACGTCAACTTTGGCGGAGCCCTGTACACAGACGTGGGACCGATAAGGTCCCATCTGTTGCCGGAGATGTCGAGGAACACTGCGACGCGGCCGTACGGTTCGATGCGCGGTGCCGCGAGGAACTGCACGCCCGCAGATGCCATCCGCGCATATGCGGCATCGAAGTCCTCGACATAGAGAAAGAAACCCACGCGCCCGGCGGCTTGCCTGCCGACGATGGCGGCTTGCTCGTCTCCGTCAGCCCGCGCGAGCAGCAGGCCGGTCTGCGCACCCGGCGGCCGGACCACCACCCACCTCTTGGACCGCCCGTCGTTCGTCAGGGCCGGAGAGTCCTCCACGAGCTCGAAGCCCAGTACGTCCACGAAGAAGCCGATGGCCGGGTCGTACTCGCTGACCACGACGGCAATGAGGCCGAGATGCACGGCGCCAGCATACGGGCGCACCTTCGCTGCTTCCGTCTCAACGGTAACGACCGCGGCAGGCAATCACCGGCTCACTGCACACTCGGCTCGTCGTGAACGCTGACCCGCCGAGCAGCGGTGGGGCCGGGGCGGACCGCTGGCACGCACCACCGTTCGTTCGGCAAAATTTTTTAAGTCTTCTGAACGGACGGTGGCCTTACGGTCACGATCGGCGAATCCTCTCCTGGTGGCAACGTCGCGGTCGTGAGCGTGGCCCGAATTGAGCCGCCAGTTCGGCGGATCAGCGCGACCGGAGCCCTCGGCCGCGGACCACGGCGCCCATCGGTGGGCCAGAAACACGGTACCGCCGGGCCTACCAGGTGCCCCAGGCCAGCGCCGGCGCGGGCAGCTCCGGCGGCGTCAAGAATGCCGGCGGAGCCGTCAGGTCCAGTGCGCCGAGCGGCGAGGTCGCCGCCGCGTCCCGCCGGGTCAGCGCGGGCAGGTTCCACTTTTCCTCGATGAGCTTCAGCACCGAGGTGTGGTCGAATATGTCCGACAGGACGCAGTCCGGCCGCGCGTAGGGTGACACGATCACGGCGGGCACCCGGAACCCGTAGGTGTCGTAGGCGCCGGGGCCCGCGACGAGCTGCTCGGCATGCCGCACATAGCCAGGGAACAGCACCTTCAGCAGGCTACGCAGCGGGGACGGGTGCGCGACCAGGCTGCGGCCGGGGACGTCGTCCGGCGGCACCGCCGCGGGCGGGGCGACATGGTCGTAGTAGCCGCCGTGCTCGTCGTAGGTCCAGATGAGCAGCGTGTCCGCCCAGGCCGGGCCGTGCATGACCCGGCTGATCACCTCGGCGGCGAAGCTCTCCCCCTTGCGGATGTCTTGCGGATTCTCCTCCGAGAAGCTGCGGAAGTCCGGGTCGACGATGCAGAACGACGGGAGGCTGCCGGAGTCGGCATCGGCGAAGAACCGCTCGATGCTGCGGACGTGGGCCATGTAGCCGGCCATACCGAGCGGGTAAATGGCCGAGGTGAACTGAAGATCCCGCTTGAACACGTCGCTGGTCTTGCGCATCGGACGGCCGAGGGAGGACAGATGGTGCCGGGTCCGGCGGCGCCGGTACCGCACGTAGCGGCGGAAATCGGACTGGTCGCAGCCGGCCGGCCGGTAGTTGACCCAGGAGATCTCATGCCGGGTCAGCATGTCCATGATCGTGCCGGCCCGCGGCCGGTCCAGCAGGTTGAAGGGCAGGTCATCCATCAGGCCGTTGGCCGTCCCGGCCAGCAGGAACCGGCGGTTCGGAAACGTCGGCCCGAGGCACGAGCTGAACCAGTGGTCAGCCAGCGGAAAGGTCCGGGCCAGCCCGTGGTAGAAGGGCAGATCCTGGCCGGTCCAGTAGCTCATCGCCGCGGTCTTGTCGCCCTCGGGCGAGGCCTGCTCGGTCGAGGTCACGAAACCGTTCATCTTGCCGCCAGCCCACTGTGTGTGGCTGGCGCTCCAGCTCTGGCAGGGCGCGCCGTGTTCCTGCACGGTGGAACCCGCGTGGTAGGCCCGGATCATGGTGCCCGCAGAGTCAGGATTCTCGGCATCCGGCGTTCCGTCGTCACCGAGCGGGAACCCCTCCCCCCGTCCGAGGGTGCCGAGGTAGTTGTCGAAGGAGTGGTTCTCCATCATCACGATGACGATGTGCTTGATCTGCGGCAGCATGTCGGTGCCGGCCGGGCGGGAGGGATCGGGCCGGCTGCCCGGCCGGTCATGGCGCGTCCGCCGCTCCCGCTGGCGCAGCTTCTGGCGTTCGATCCGCTCCCAGGTGCTCGCGCTGGTCATGTCAGCCCGCCCTCCGCTGCTCGCTCGGGCCCACGGCCGGTTCTGGTCATAGTCTTTGGTGATCGTTGTCGCGCCTCACCCTAACGGGTTGCGGGCGCGGTTTCCCGGCTGTGGTCGGCTGCCTTGTGGCGGGGCAGGCCCAAGGGCCTGCGGCCGGTGCGGTCGAGGCCGTCCTGGTTCGGCTTGATCAGCATCGTGGTCGCGGTCAGCCAGAGCGCGGCGAACAGGATGCTGGCGAGGATGTCGGTGGGGTGATGCTCGCCCCGGTACATGCGGGCCGTGGCGATCATGACCGGCATGACGACCGCGGGGATCAGGAACAGGTAGCGCCACCAGCCGCGGGCATGGCCGATGACCAGGATGGCGATGCCGGCATACAGGCATGTGGTCGCGGCCATGTGGCCCGACGGGAACGCCGACGTGGGCAGGTGCGAGTCCATGTGCGGAACGTCCGGCCGCGGTCGCTTGACGACGCCGGCGACCGTCAGGAACGCGGCCAGCTCGCCGAACATGACCACGGCGAGGAAGATCACCGGGCGCCAGTGCCGGGTGACGGCGATGAACACCACGCAGGTGGCGACGCTCACGATGAGGATGTCCTGGGTTGCCCCGAGGTTGCTGGCGATCAGGCTCCAGTGGTTCAGCGTGACCGTGCGGTGCGCGGCGAACCAGTGCGGAATCGTATGGTCGCCAAGCAGGTTGCCGTTCCCGTTGCGGGTGATCATGATCAGCTTGCCGATGCCGGTGAGGGCACCGACGATCAGCACCCAGATCACCACTACTCCAGCGGCGATACGGCCGTAGGTGCGAGCGCGGTCATGGTGCATGGTTGTCTCCGGTTCGGTCGGCTCGAGGTCGGTGCGGGCCTCGGGCTCAAGGCCCTCGGTCACCGGATTGGTCACCGGATCGCCGGTGACCTGGCGGGATATTTCGAAGGCGAAGGCGGTGATGCCCAGCCAGGTGATGCCGAGCGCCCAGCCGCCCAGCACGTCGGATAGGTAGTGCACGCCGAGCAGGAGCCGGCTGATGCCGATCGCGGCGATCAGCGTGACGATCACGGCGGTGAGCACACGGCGCCACGTCCCGCGCGTCGCGGGAAGGAAGACCAGGAACAGCGCGCCGTAGCAGACGATCGAGCCGAGCGCATGCCCGCTCGGGAAGCTGTTGCCATTGCCGTGCGCGATCGGGTGCGCCACCACCGGGCGCAGCCTTCCGACGAGCGCCTTGAGCACCGGGTCGAGCACCAGCGCGCCCGCGCCGGTGACCAGGAGGTAGGCCGTCAGCCGCCACCTCCGCCGGAGGGCGAGCACGAGTGCGGCCGCCCCGATCAGCGTCCACAGCACGCCGCCGCTGCCCAGCCAGGTAACCGCCTTGACGATGCTGACGACCACGGAGTGCCCGGCGACCAGGCTGTTCAGCCCGGTCGCGGCGCCGTGATCGGCCGACTCCAGCGGCGCCCACTGGAGCCCTACCAGCAGGAGCAGGAGCGCAAAAAGAAGAGCCGCCGCGGTGACGATCGCAAGCGGGGCGAGAGTACGCCGGGTAGCCGCTGGAACCGACATGGCCCTCCTACTGCCCATTGTGAACTGTTTCACGCCTATCACTGCCGCCTTTACTGTCGCGCCTGTTCGGCGCGGCGGGCGATGGCGGGCGGCGATATGGGAATCGCGGCGCGACTGATTCCTGACCGGAATAGGAAACGCTTTCAGCAATCCGGACAGGTGAATCACAAGATGCATGGATGGTGACATTCCGGCCAGTAGGCGGTGTGCCGAGCCCGTGGTTGTTGACGTTTGCCGGCTCGCCCACGAGGTAGTGACGGGTATGCACTCTGTATCAGCGCCGGACGTAACACGTAGCGCAAGGCGGGCTTCCGACAGCCCGGCCGCGCACTTCCTGGCCCGTGCGGGCCTGACAGCGCGCGGTGTCATTTATATCCTGGTCGGCTGGGTCGCGGTGCTGGTCGCACTGGGCCACAGCTCTCGCGAGGCGGACCAGCAGGGTGCCTTGCAGCTGCTCGCGGGCAAATCCTACGGACTGGTCCCGCTCTGGCTGCTCGGCATCGGCTTCGCGGGCTATGCGCTGTGGCGGCTGAGCGAGGCCGCGTTCGGCGTCACCGGTGAGCCGCCCGGGGCCGGCCCCAGGCTCAAGTCGCTGGCGCGAGCGGTCATCTACGCCGGCCTGTCTTACCTGACGTTCACGGTGATCTCCGGCACGGATCGCAGCCAGGCTGGCCGGCAGCAGGACATGACGGCCACCGCCATGCAGCACGCGCCCGGCCGGGTGCTGGTCGGCGTCGTAGGGCTGATCATCGTCGCCTGCGGCATCGCCCTGGTCGTCGAGGGTGCTCGCAAGAAGTTCATGAAGTATCTGCAGACGGCCCGGATGAGCGCCAGGACGCGTCGCGTCGTCGAGCTGCTGGGCATGACGGGATCCATCGCGCGAGGGCTGGTCTTCGCCCTGGCCGGCGTGCTGGTGATCGATGCGGCGGTCACCCATAAGGCATCCGAGTCCGGCGGCATCGACAAGGCGCTGCTGACACTGCGGGATCAGCCGTTCGGCGAGTTCCTGGTGATGCTGGCCGCGCTCGGCCTCATTGTCTTCGGTGTCTACGGGCTGTGCGAGGCGCGCTGGCGGAAGGTCTGAGCCCAGCGGGAACGCTCGCTCGCGAACGGACGCCGACTCGGACTCGGAAAGGATAACTGGCGTGGCTGACGTCGCTGTGGTGGCGCACTCACGGAAGAGCTTTGGGGGCGGGCTTCCCGAACTGCGGCGAATCCTGGCCCTCGAAGGCGTGACCGATCCCCTCTGGTACGAGGTGAAGAAGAGCCGCCGCGCTCCCAGGTACGCGCGGCGGGCAGCGGCCAAGGGGGCTGACGTGATGTTCGTCTGGGGTGGCGATGGCACCGTCCAGCGCTGCATCGATGCCGTGGCCGACACGGACACGGCCGTGGCGATCCTGCCCGCGGGGACCGCGAATCTGCTGGCTGCGAACCTGAAGGTGCCACGCGATCTCGCCGAGGCGGTGCGGGTCGGGTTGCACGGCGACCGGCGCCGGCTAGATACCGGCTCGGTAAACGGTGAGCGTTTCACGGTGATGGCGGGCGCGGGCTTCGACGCGCGGATGATCTCCGACGCCGACCGGGGCACGAAGGACCGGCTGGGCCGCGCCGCCTACGTCGTCACCGGGATCAGGAACCTCAGTGCACGCCGGGTGAGGGCGACCATAAAGGTGGACGGCAAACGCTTCTTCAAAGGCAAGGTCTCGTGCGTGCTGACTGCGAATGTTGGCAAGATACTCGGCGGAGTCGATGCCTTTCCGCAGGCGCAACCGAATGACGGGCGCCTCGAGCTGGGGGTGGTGAACGCCAGGAATCCGGTCCAGTGGGCCCGGATGTTCGGCCGGCTCGCCCTGGGGCATCCAGAGCGGTCACCCTTCGTCAAGGTGACGCAGGGAAAAAAGTTCAGGATCCAGTTCGATCAGAAGGTCCGCTTCGAGCTTGATGGCGGCGCGCGCCCGGCCAGCAAGAAGCTGCGCATCAAAGTCCACCCAAGCTCGGTCACGGTCTGCGTCCCGCCGGGTGCCGCGGATGAACGCGGCCACCGGGCGGCGCAGGTCCGGGCCGTGAGCTGATACCCAGTTGCGAGCGGTCGGCGGTCACTGCCAGCATCACAGCTATGCCTGCCTTCCGCGGCGTAGACGGAACTGAGCTCGCCTACCACGTCCACGGTGAAGGCGCCCCGCTGATCTGCCTGCCCGGCGGGCCGATGCGCGAGTCCGCCTACCTGGGCGATCTCGGTGGCCTGTCCGGGCACCGGCAGTTGATCATGCTGGACTTGCGGGGCACCGGCACGTCGGCAATGCCGGCTGATCCGGCGAGCTACCGCTGCGACCGGCTGGTGGACGACGTCATGGCCCTGCAGGATCATCTTGGCCTGGACAGCGTGGACCTGCTGGGGCACTCGGCTGGCGCCAATATCGCTGTGCAGTATGCAATACGACATCAGCGGCGGGTGAACAGGCTCGCCCTGATCACGCCGAGCGGGCGGGCGGCCGGCCTGGAACCTGACAGTGCGGTGCGGCGCGAGATCGTAAAGCTTCGCCAGGGCGAGCCGTGGTTCGCCGCGGCGGCGGCCGCCTTCGAACGGGTAGCCGCCGGTGCGGGAGCTGAGGAGGACTGGCAGGCCATGGCTCCGTTGTTCTACGGCCGCTGGGACGCCACCGCCCAGGCTCACCACGCGGCGGGAGAGAAACAAACTAACCAGGAAGCGGCCGATGCCTTCGCCGCCGAGGGAGCGTTTGACCCTGCGGCCACCCGCGCGGCGCTTGCCGCGTTCGGCTCGCCGGTGCTGGTCCTCGCCGGGGGCGTCGACCTGCAACGGCCGCCACGGGTGGCCGCCGAGTTCGCCGCGCTGTTCCCCGCTTCCCGGCTCATTGTTCAGCCAGGCGCCGGCCACTACCCCTGGCTCGATGACGCCGGCCGGTTCGTCTCGGCCGTCATCGCGTTCCTGGATGACGAGCTGTTTCTGCCGGCCTGATCCCTTAACGCATAACCCTCGTGCGGCTCGGTAGAGCTCGCGTACCAGCCAGGGCGTCAGCCACCGCACTCCGTCCGGGGTCAGGTGCACGCCGTCGCTGCGCACCTGCATGCCGTCCACGGTCCAGGTGAAGGTGCCGCTGGGGCAGAGCTTGCGGTTGAGGTCCAGGACCCGGGTGCCGGGATGCGCGGTGACGACCGCGCGCAGCAGCCGGTTCCAGTCGGTTACCCGCTGGGGAGTGTCTTCCGGGTACAGGCTGCCGTCCGGCTGCTCACCGCGCCGGTTATAGGGCTCGGTGGCCACCACGACGCGCGCGCCGGTCGAGCCAAGCAGGGTGATCGCGGTACCGAGCAGCGCGGCCAGGTGATGGTCGTAGGCGGCGTCGCCAACATGCAGCCACTGGCCCTGATACTGGTGGTCCATCGTCTCCCAGCGGCCGACGAGCAGGAGCACCTCGTCCGGGCGGTCGGCCCGCAGCTGCCGCCGCCAGCGCCGCGGCCACGCGTCGCACGCCGGGCTGTCCGGATATTGCGAGCCGAAGTAGCGGTAGGGGCCGCCGGTGATGATGCCGCAGCCCAGGACGGTGTGGTCGGTGAACCGGATGCTCGGCGCCGGCGGCAGGTAGCGCATCAGCGTCCACGCGATGGAGTCGCCGAACACGGCGACACGCAGCGGGCCATGCCGGCCAGCGGTCCGGGGTGCGGCTGCGGATGGCTGCGGTGAGGGCATGGCCGGTGCCGCAGGGGCGACATCGAGCCCGCCTGCGGCCGGCGGTGCCGCCGCGGGCGGCGGCGGCCCGGCGGGCGCGGTGCAGGCCGCGACGACGAGTACGGAGGCGACGCCCGTGCCGGCGGCCAGGACGATCCGCCGCGCACGCACCCGGACGCGCTGCGCGGGACGTTCGATCAGCACGAACGAGGCACCGGCCAGCGCGCCGGTGACCGCGAGGCGCAGTGCGGCGAGCCAGTAGCCGTGCATGCCGGTGCGTTCGCCGTCGACGGCCAGGTAGACCGGCCAGTGCCACAGATACAGGCCGTAGGAAATGCGGCCGATGCCGACCAGGGGACGGGTCGCCAGCAGCCGCGCCACCGGCTGCCCGGAGTCCAGGACGACGCCGGCCAGCAGCGCCGCGGCCGCCAGGGCCGAAAGCAGCAGCAGGCCGCGCCGGAACTCGCCGGGGGCACCGTCAGCGGCCACCGCGACGCCGGCCAGCGCCGCGAGCCCGCAGACCGACAGCAGCAGCGGGACCAGACGGCGTCCCGCGGGCTGCGGCGACCGCCGAGCACGCGGGGCAGCCGCACGCCATCGCCAGGTGGGCGCGAGCAGCGCGGCCAGGGCGGCGCCGGCGAGCAACTCCTGAGCCCGTATATCGGTGCCGAAGTAGACCCGTCCCGGGCTGGCCACGCCGGACAAGATGAACGTGGCAAGCACGGACGCGGCGGCTCCCGCCAGCGACAATGTAAGCAGGCACCGCCGCCGCACCGCGCGGCACGCGATCAGGAGCAGCGGCCACAGTAGGTAGAACTGCTCCTCGACCGCCAGCGACCAGGTGTGCTGCAGCGGCGACGGCATGCCGCCGTGCGCGAAGTAGTCCGTGCCCTGCAGGGCGAAGCGCCAGTTGCTGGACCACAGCGCCGCCGCGATCGCGTCCCCGCGCAACCCGGCGACCGAGTCCGGGGCGAACAGCGGGCGCGCCGCGAGCACCGCGACGATCATGGCCAGCGCCGCAGGCAGCAGCCGCCGGGCACGGCGGGTCCAGAACGCACCCAGATCGATCCGTCCCGTGCTCGCCAGCTCCTCATACAGCAGGGACGTGATCAGAAAACCGCTCAGGACGAAGAAGACATCGACGCCGACGAAGCCGCCGGGCAGGAACGGAACGCCGGCGTGGGCTGCGAGCACCGCAAGGACGGCCAGGGCACGGACGCCGTCAAGCGCGCGGAGACGACGGTCCAAAGCCACCAAGCACACGCCCTGCACGAGTCAACGGAGCTGCTGCCTTCCAGCCGCACCAGCCTAGTAACGCGATACCCGAGGGCGTAGACCGGGTACCTGCACGAACACCATCGGCGCTGCGGCGTGATCGAGCGGGACTCGTCGATGTCGAAGAACTCGGGCCGATCCGGGCACGCCGAACGCCGAATCGGTCTTGCTGGCTTTCCGGGCGCGGAAGGGGACCGGCGGCGCCGGTTCGTGGAGGGCTTGGCGGCCGGGCGGATGGTCGTGCGCTATGACCGGGTGCGGACCGGCATGTCCGATCGCGAGCGGCCGAAGCATACGTTCACCCCGGCGAGGCTGAGTTCCATTGCGTAGCCATCGAGCACTGGTTACTTCGGCTTTCCCGATCTATGGCAGGCCGACCAGGTGCATTACCTCCGCGACCACGTCGGTGAGCGGGATGGTGGTGCGGATCTCGTGATCGGCCGCCCTGCGCAGCCGCTGCAAACACCGCGGCAGCCAACTGGCGCCCAGCCAACGCACCGCCGACAGCTTGGCGGCACCCCCTCGGCAATGGGACAAAACGGACAGCCATCATGATCGCGGAAACGGCGGGTCGCAGGCGACACTCACGTTTCCGCGATCATGGAGTGCGGTGCTGATGTGACCGGTGTGACTGGCGCGGGCCGCACGACCATGCGTAAGGCCGTTTGTCACGGACCGCTTCTGCGCTCGGGATGAGTCGGCGCGAAATGCTGGGGGAACTCCAGGTTGCGGCACCGCTGATGGCGCAGGGCGCCGCACACGGGGCACTCAGACTGGCTCACCGCCGGTTCCAGCCGGGCGCGGGTGCCGGCATCCAGCTTGCGGGGCTCCGGCTGAGCGGGAAACCTCAGCGGCCCACGCAATGCCAGCTCGGACACGAAACGCTGATACTCGCGTTCGCACTCGTCGCACCGGCAGCCTCGCGCCCAGGCCAGCACCGTGCCGTGCGGCGGCAGCGCGGGCGGCAGGCTGGCCCATGCGGTCATGCCTCCACGGTAGGGCAGCGGTTTGCCCGGTTGGTAATGCGAGATGGGGCGGCCATCATCGACGTCGGCCCCCGGCAGAAGGCGGCAGGCCCCGGGCGCCTCGCTCATCTGGCACCCCGAAGTGCCCGGCCGCTCCCGGGCGCCCATGGATCGGGCCGTCTGTTTTCCGGGACGTTGATCGCCGAGCGCAGCCCGCGGTCAGACAGCGGCTCGTCATCGAATCGCGGAATGACGTGCATATGGGGATGCAGGCCAGCGCCCTGGTTCCAGCCCAGCAAATAGCCGTCTGGGGCCAGCAGATCGTGCAGCGCCATCTGTGCCTGGAGCAACAGATCCCGGGTGTCTGCCCACTCGGCGGGGGTCAGCTCGAAGACCGAAGTCCGGTGGGCGATGGGCACGATTGCCCCGGAGCCGGGCAGGACGCCCTCCGCCAGCCCGGCTTGGGCCCGGATGCCCGGGTCCCGGGTCGAGGCGAATATGCAGTGAGGGGCCTCGATAAAGATCTCGGCTGCCCTCATCCAGCTTTGATCACAGAACACGCAGCCTTCGCTCATGGAGTGCCTCCATATGCCGGAGCGTGGACGGATTCTTGTCCTCACGGGCAATCGGCCAGCGGAACGCTGGCGAGGATACACGCCGCCGCATACCGGGTCATCAGGCAAATCCCTAGCCAGACGTCCGTCCAGGAGAGCTGCACCCCAGCCCGTGTCCTTGCGTATCCTGGCCGTCAGTGATCGTGAGGACGTGTGCGGCGAACATACGCCGCTGGCATCGCGAAGGAGCGAAGTGAGCAGCACCGACCCGACGACGATCGGCGTACATCGCGCGCTGCACGAAGCGCTTAATTCGGCGAGGGAAGCCCGGCATCGCCTCGACGACGGGAATGCCGCCCCGGACCTGGATGACCTCGTGGAGCTCGGCACTCTGCTGGCTGCGCTGTCCGAAAGTGTCATGGCCGTCAACTCCGAGATGATGGCGAAGGCGCGCCTCGCGCGAGGCTCGAACACCTGAGCATGCACCGCACGCCCGTCAGGATGATCTTGCCGGTGCGGGCGAAGCCGGAGAACCGCCCAAGCACGGTTCCGGTGCATCAGGCCAGTTGGGAGATCATGCTCACTGCCTCGGGAAGGCCGGCCGGTGTCCGGACGCCAGGCGGCAGGTTTCGGGATGCCCAGCCAGGTCCGCAGGCCGCGATCAGCGGAGGGCGCGGGCGCGCTGCGCGGACGGCAGCGAGCTGGCCGGAGTCTGCGGTGATCGCCGCATGCGCCCAGAGCACGACGGCGGTCGGTCCGGTTCTGACGATGGCGTCTCGCAGGACGGTTGCCGGAACCCGGGCACCGAGCATACGGCTCGCGCGGCCGCGTTCGGCGAGTGCCGCCGCGAGCGCTTCGAGGGGAAGGCTGTGCAACTCCGTGGGGGCGCACGCGAGCAGGACCGACGGGCGCGCCGATGGGCGCGGCACGGCGGCCAGTGCCGCCGATATCGCGGCTGACAGCAGGTGCTCAGCGGCGATGTAGCGGCTGACGGTAGCGTGCCGGCGGCCGATCTCGCGCAGCGCGGGGGCGAAGACAGCGGTCCACGCGGGCACGACTCCCTCGGCCAGGGCCAGCCGGGCCTGCCGCTCCAGGGTGGCCGGGTCCAGAGCATAGGCGGCCCGGCGCAGTCTTGTGGCGGCCTGTGAGCCGGACGCCTCCGTTTCGCTGCTGCCGGAGGTGGCCTTCGCTGGGTCCCGTAGGTCCCGGGCGATGCGGGCGGCCTCGGCTGGCGCCACTCCGTCGATGGTGAGCCGGCGCATCAGCTCCAGCCGGGCGAGGTCGCGCCGATCGTAACGGCGATGCCGGCCGGGGTCGCGGCGGGACGGGCCGAGCCCGTACCGCCGGTCCCAGGTGCGCACCGTGGTGACCGCGATGCCGAGCCTGCGGGCTACCTCACCCGCGGACAGGCCCGCATCCGGCACTTGGGTCACGCAGCCTCCCGGCGGGGTGATCGGGTGATCCGCTCTGCGGCGAGCCGCGCGGAGACCAGCACCATGGGTATGCCCACGCCGGGCTGGGTGCCTGAGCCGACGAGCACGACGTTCTCCAGCCCTGGTACGAGGTTGCCCGGCCGCAGCGGACCAGTCTGGCGGAAGGTGTGCGCGCTGGCAAACGGCGTGCCGGCGGCCAGCCCGGCGTCGGCCCAGTCCGCTGGGGTGACCAGATGCCGTACCTCCGCCTCCGCGAGGCCGGGGTAACCGCGCTCCGCCAGGAGCCTCAGGAGCTCGCCAGAATAGGGCTGGCCGGTGCGAAGCCAGTCGATTCCCGCCTCCAGGTTGGGAACCGGGGCGAGGATGTAGTACGCGTGGCGTCCCGCCGGCGCCAGCCCCGGGTCGGTGCGGGTGGGGCTGGTGATGAGCAGGGACGGATCGGCCATGAGCTGACCGCGCCGGGTGATGTCATCGAAGGCCTGCTTCCAGGCCCGCCCGAAGAGCACGTTGTGATGAGCCAGGCCGTGATATTCCTTCGCCGAGCCCAGGTGCAGGAGCACGCAGGACGGCGAGTAGTGAATCCGGCGGCGCAGCGGGCGGTGCAGCAGGTCCCGGTAGGCGACGGGCAGGTCGGGATTCAGCACCACCACGTCGGCGCGGATGCGCTCGCCGTCCCCGGTCCGCACGGCGCGGGCTCGTGAGCCTGTGACCTCGATCCCGGTCACTTCCCGTCCGTAGTGGATGCTCACGCCGTGCTTGTCGGCCGCCTCGGCCAGGGCCTCGGCAACCGTGAACATGCCGCCGCGGGGAAAGTAGACGCCGGCGACGGTGTCCATGTAGGCGATGACGGCGTAGAGGGCGAGCGCGCGATGCGGGGCAACGCCGGCGTAGAGCGACTGGAACGAGAACACCCGCTGAGTCCGCGGATCGCCGAAGAACTGGCCGACCTTGGCGGACAGCCGGCGAAACGCGCCATGCCCGATCAGCCGGGCCAGGTCGGTCCCCAGCAGGTCGCGGGGGTGGTCAAGGTTGCGGTCGATGAAGCGCGCCCACTCGAGCTGGTACAGGCCGGCCAGGTAATCGACGAACCGCAGGTAACCGTCGGCCTCACGGGCCCCGCAGAGCTCCGCGATCTCCGCGGCGGTGTCGGCGGTGCTGGCCCGGATGTCGAGGCTGGACCCGTCGGGGAAGTGCGCCCGGTAGGCCGGGTCGAGCCGGACCAGGTCGAGCCATCCGCGTAGCCGCTCGCCGACGGCGTTAAGGGTCTCATCCAGCAAGTGCGGCATGGTCAGCACGGTGGGGCCGGTGTCGAACCGGTAGCCGTTCACCGCGAGCTGGCCGATCCGGCCTCCCGGGCCGGTTTCGCGTTCCAGCACGGTGACGCGCCGCCCGGCCCCGGCCAGCCGCAGCGCGCAGGCCAGCCCGCCGAGCCCGGCGCCAACCACGACGACATGGTCCGTGGATCCGGTGACAGTGCGCATGGTCTTCTCCGCAGGCTCGGCGAGCCGGCTCCGGCGGCCGGCGTTTGCGTCAGCCTACATGGTCGGCTAGATTGCATCGATATCTGCATCGATTTGAGGTAAGCGTGATGGTCAGGCCGTACAATTCCGCAGGTTCCCTGGACAGCGCGTACGAGAGCTGCCGGGAAATTCACCGCAGGCACGGGCGCAGTTATTACCTGGCGACGCGGCTGCTGCCGGCCTGGAAGCGCCGGCACGTGCACGCGCTGTACGCCTTCACGCGCTACACGGACGACCTGGTCGACGCGCCCCGGGTAGCGGGGGCCCCGGGGCACGACGACGAGACGGGGCGGCAGCTGGCTGCCTGGGCCGACCGCTTCTACGCCACTCTGGACGGCGTGGCGCCGGCCGGGCATCCGGTTCTGCTGGCCGTCCGGCAGACGATCGCCGTCTTCGGCATTGACCGCGCGGACTTCGACGCGTTCTTCGCCAGCATGGCGATGGATGTGCGGACCGGCGAATATGCCGACTACGACGCGCTGCTGACGTACATGGACGGGTCAGCCGCGGTGATCGGCACCATGATGCTGCCGATCCTGCTCGCGCCCGACCACGATCGCGGGCCGGAACCGCCGGCGCTGCGCGCCCAGGCCCGCGAGCCGGCCCGGCAACTGGGCCTGGCGTTCCAGCTGACCAACTTCATCCGCGACGTCGCCGAGGACCTGCGGCTGGGCCGGGTCTACCTGCCTGCCGTGGACCTGGAGCGCTTCGGGGTACGCCGGGCCGATCTGGCGGCCGCGTCAGCGAACCCCGCGGTGCGCCGGCTGATCGCGTTCGAGGTTGGCCGTGCCCGCGCGCATTACCGGGAGGCCGCGCCGGGGGTGGCCATGCTGCCGCCCCGTTCACGGCGCTGCGTCCGGCTGGCGTTCGCCGTGTACGGGGCGATACTCAACCGCATCGAGCAGGCGGGTTACGACGTCCTCGCGGGCCGCGCCGTGGTCCCGCGGCGGCAGCGGGCGGCCGCCGTGTTCCGCGAACTGGCCAGGCCGGCGTGACCGCGGGCAGGAGAGCGGCAATGCCCGCCGACGTGGCCTTCGTCGCCGGGCGGCTCCGTCCTTTCCTGGCCGGCCTGATGACCGGCGAGCAGGCGGCGTGGAAGGAACACGGCTCCCCATGGCGGGATGTCCCCCGCGCCCTCGCCCGCTACGTCGACGGCGGAAAGGCGCTGCGGCCGCGGTTCTGTTACTGGGGTCACGCCATCAGCGGAAAGCGCGCCGGTTCCTCCCTGATGCGGGCCTGTGCCGCGCTCGAGCTCCTTCACGCGTTCGCGCTCACCCATGACGACCTCATGGATCAGTCGGCCATGCGGCGGGGCGTCCCCTCGCTGCACCGCCAGTTCGCCGCGGAACACCGGCAGCATGGCTGGGCGGGTGACCCAGACGCGTACGGCCAGGCCGTGGCCATGCTCACCGGCGATTACTCCTTTGCCCTGGCCAGCCGCCTCAGCGCCACGCTGCCCCCGCGGGCCCGGCTGGTCTGGGCCCGCATCGTCGATGAGCTGACGGTGGGGCAATCCCTCGACCTGGCCGGCGCCGCGCGCCAGGACCGTTCCGCCGAGGTCGCGCGGACCACCGCCGTGCTGAAGTCCGGCCGTTACACGGTCACGGGCCCGTTGCGGCTTGGCGCCGCCCTGGCCGGCCAGGCCGAGCTGCCGGCCAGCCTGGTGCGTTACGGCGACCTTGTCGGTGAGGCGTTCCAGCTCCGCGACGATCTGCTGGGAGTCTTCGGAGACCCGCACCGGACCGGGAAGCCGGTCGGCGAGGACCTGCGGTCCGGCAAGCCGACCCAGCTGATCGCCGCGGCCGCGGCCATGCTGCCGCCGGGCCGGCGGCAGCTGCTGTCCCGGGTCGGGTCACCCGCGCTCACCGGCACCGACACCGCCGAGCTCACCGAGGCGCTCGCGGCATGCGGGGCAAGGGACCGCATCGAGCGGCGCATCGCGGGCAACGTCAGGACCGCGTGCGCCCTGGCCCGCCGGGCCGCGCCGCCCGGGCGGGTCCGGCAGGCACTGTGCGACCTGGCCGCCGCCGCGGCGGACCGGCGGGAGTGAGCGGCGTGGACAGATGGCAGTACCTCGGCCTGCTAGGGCTGTGTGTCACGATGACTCTGCCCCTGGAGATCATCGGCGGCGCACGGGTCTACCGGCGGCCGAAAGCGCTGCTCACCACCCTGGCCCCGGTGGTGGTCCTGTTCGGCGGATGGGACCTGCTCGCGGTGCGCCACAGCGAGTGGCGCTACAGCAGGCGGTACACCCTGGGCTGGTGGCTGCTGGGCCTGCCGGTGGAGGAATGGCTGTTCTTTCTCGTGGTTCCGGCCTGCGCCATGCTCACCTACGAGGTCCTCGCCCGCAGGCGGCGGCCATGACCGGGGGCTATACCATCGCCGCGGCCTGCGCGCCCGTCCTGGTCGTCCTGCTCGAGGTCACGGTACTGCGCACAGGGATCCTGCGGCTGGGCAGGTTCTGGCTGGCGACGGCGATCACGCTCGCATTCCAGGTGCCGGTCGACGGCTGGCTGAGCAAAGCTCAGCGCGCCGGTCGTCAGCTACCAGGCCCGGGCCAGTTCGGGGGTGCGGTGGCCATGGGACATCCCGGTCGAGGACTTCGGATTCGGGCTCGCGATGATCACTTTGACCCTGATGCTCTGGGAACGGGCCCGGGCGGGTTCGGTGGATCCGGCCGGACGGCACCGGCAGGCGGCAGGCCGCCGGTGACTGACGCGCGCCGGGCGGCGCTGCTCGCGGCGCTGCGGCTCACCGTCCGCGGCGGGCTGGCCGGCGTCTGGGTCCGCGGGCACATCCCCGCCGGGCCGACGGTGCTGACCGGCAACCACCACAGCTGGTGGGATCCGTTCGTGGCCGGCCTGGTTCGCCCAGCAGGCGCCGGCCAGGCTCTGCTCGGCCGCCGTCCGCGTCCTGCTGCGCGGCGGGCGACCCAGGTATCGCCACCGGGATCACGCTGCGCCCCCGGGGGCCGCTTTACCTTCGCCTCAGCAGTACCTGACCGGCGCGCCGCCCGCCCGGCTGGTACTGCTTGCGCCCGCCGCAGCGCATGAACTACGTGTGACGACGCTCTCACCTCCGCGCTAGGGGCACTCTCACCTCGGGGCTATGGGCGCCGGCCAGATGGCAGGCATACGCTCCAGGGGACAGGCTTGTCACCCACAGTCACCTCTAGCCGGGGCGGCGCCCGAGATAGTGTTTGCCGCCGTGGTGCCGCAGCGCCGGTACGGGAACCAGCAGAGGAGGCACCATGCCTGTGTCCACGCGGATCTACATCGGCGGCTCGCTCGGCTTCGGCGGCCAGCCCGCACTCGATGACCTGAAGACGGCGGGGTACTCGACCGTCCTGGTCTGGTCGCTGCACGTCCAAAGCAACGGCGACCTTCAGCTCAACGACACCAGGATCGTGCACGACGGCATCTACGACGAAGCCGAGCCGCTGCGGCTGCCGGCCGCCGTGGCGCAGCTGCGGCAAGCTGGCATGGAGATCCTGTTTTCCGTCGGTTCGGGAGGAAGTGATGATTTCACCAACATCGGCAACCTGCTGCGGCAGGAGCCGGCGCTGCTTCGGGCCAACTTCGCCGCGCTGAAGCGGGCCATGACGGATGCCGGGGGCAGCATTGACGGGATTGACTTCGACAACGAAGATAACCTGGACGCCAATGTCATGATCGACTTCGGACGGATGCTTCGCGACCTCGCCTATGCCCACGTTACGTTCTGCCCCTTCGGGCAAACCAGCATAGGAACCTGGGGGCTCACGCTGAGCACGCTGTGCAGAGATCAAGGAGGGCAGGGCTTCGTCAGCGCCGTCCACCTCCAGTGCTACTCGGGCGGTGGCGACAGCGATGTGCAGCAATGGCAGAACATGATCGCCAGCGCAGTCCCCGCTGGTCAGCCCCGGCCCCTGCTCATCCCGGGGCTCGCAACGAACCAGCCGGAGGACGGCCCCTGGTGGCTCCGCGACGCGCGCGGCGGGAGCGTAGCCGTGAAGCAGGGCCATGCCATGGACGGTCAGGCGGACTGGTCGAAGGAGGTGTTCAGAGGGCACTATGACAGCGCCGGCGAGGCGCTGCAGGCCCTTCAGAGGCGGGGCAGCGGGGGCGGCGTGACCTTCTTCTTCTACTGCAACGAGAGCGTGCGGCTCGGTGACAGGAACTTCCAGCCAGGCGACGCGGTGTTCTTCGCCGGTAAGCCCTCGTGGGTTTCCGCCGCCGCATGCGACGGCTACTTCCTGGGCCAGTGCAGTGACCGTTTCAACGGGTTCGGCGCCTGCCCGTCCAACCTGCAGAGCAGGTACAAGACGTGGAGCGGCATCCAGCCTCCTCCCCAGGGCGGGTTCATCTGGTTCTACGACTCGGTGGTGTGGTGTTTCCTGTCGGGCTGCTGCGGCAGCAGCGAGCAGAACCCAGGTCCCGCGGCCCGGGACTACAGCGACGCGATCGTCAGGGGACTCTCACCAAGCAGCTGAGGTTGAGATGTTTACCGCCTGCCTTCATGGTGAACTCCGCAGTAGCGGCACAGGAAGGGAGGCCAGCCCGACCATGGCTCCTGGCAGGCGCCGGGGCGCGGAATCCAGCTCGGGGAAGCTGGCGCCGTACCAGCGCAAGCGGGACTTCGCCCGTACGCCGGAACCGCCAGGCATGCCAGAACCCGAAGGCGGGCGCCCAGACGTGAGCGCTCCCCGGTTCGTGGTCCAGCTGCACCGGGCGCGGCGGCTGCACTATGACGTCCGGTTCGAAATCGGGGGTGTGCTGGCGAGCTGGGCCGTGCCCAAGGGACCAACCCTCGATCCCGGGGTGAAGCGCACCGCCGTGCACGTCGAGGACCATCCCATCGAATACCTGAACTTCGAGGGCGTCATCCCGTCCGGGCAGTACGGCGGCGGGGACGTGATCGTCTGGGACTGCGGCACCTGGGAACCGCACGGAACCGACGACGCGGCAGCGGCCGTCGCGGCCGGCGAGCTGCACGCGGACGTACGCGGTCACAAGCTTCGCGGCCGCCTGGTCCTTGTGCGCCGCGGCCACGACCGGTCGGGCAAGGACCAGTGGCTGCTGCTGCACAAGCGCGACCAGTACGCGGTCGAGGGCTGGGATCCGGCGGACTATCCCCAGTCGGTGCTCAGCGGCCGCACCAACGACGAGGTCAAGGCCGACCCCCGGCGGCTGTGGCGCTCGGACTTGCCGCCCGCGCAGGCAAGCGTGGCGATCGGTGACACCGTAGCGGCCGGCAGCCCGTCCAAGGACGAGCTCGAGGCGCTGGACAGCATCGGGTCCGGCGGAAGCTGGGAGGTCTTCGGCCGCCGGCTGCGGCTGACCAACCTGGACAAGGTGCTCTTCCCGGCGGCTGACGGGCGGCCGCCGGTGAGCAAGCGGGAATTCATCCGCTACGCCGCGTGCATGGCTTCCGTGGTGCTGCCCTACCTGGCGGGCCGCGCCCTGAACATGCACCGGTTTCCCAACGGGGCCGGTACCCGCGGGTTCTGGCACAAGCAGCTGCCCGACCATGCCCCGGAGTGGATCTCCCGCTGGGACAACCCTGACGCCGATCCCGGGGAGACCAGCACCTACCTGGTCGCCGACGAGCCCGCGACGCTGGTGTGGGTGGCCAACTTCGGCGCGCTGGAGTGGCACGCCTGGACCTCCTGCACCGACCAGCCGCACCTGCCCACCTATACCCTGATCGACATCGATCCCGGGCCGGCTACTTCCTGGGAAGACGTGCTGGTGCTCGCCCGGCTGCACCGCATCGCCCTCCAGCACCTCGGCGTGGCGGGCCAGCCGAAGCTCACCGGGCGGCGGGGGATCCAGATCTGGATCCCCATCGCCCGGGGCCCCAGCTTCGATGACACCCGCGGCTGGGCGAAGCAGCTTTCCCGCGCCGTCGGCGCCGCCGTCCCCGAGCTGGTGAGCTGGGAATGGAACGTGCGTGACCGCGGCGGCCTGGCCCGGCTGGACTACACCCAGAACGTCGTCAACAAGACGCTGGTCACGCCCTACAGCCCACGCGCCGCCCCGGGCGCCCCGGTTTCCGCGCCGATCGAATGGGATGAGCTCGACGACCCCTCGCTGCGGCCCGACTCCTTCACCGTTCGTGACTTCCCCAGGCGGGTGGCCGAGCGAGGCGACCTGTTCCGGACCGTGCTGACCGCGCGCCAGGTGCTGCCACCGATCACATGACCCACCCCGTCGCACAGCGGGAAGAGATCCTCGGCTACGGCAACACGCACGGCGCCGCCACGGTGATGCGGGTCCCGTCGCTGTAAACGCAGGCCGAAATTGGGACCGGCAGTGATGTGACAGCGCCTGGACAGTAGCGGCAGGGATACTGACGAGACTGGCCTGGATTCCCGGATTCCTTCCGACAGGTCATGCCTTGCTTTCACGACAACGGGAAGGAGCTATTCGTGCGGCGCAAAATATGGAGATGTCTTATGGCGGGGAGTGTCGCGCTCCTGGCGGGACTGGCTCTTCCGGCGGGTGCAAATGCCGGCACCGTCGCGGGGAATCATACGGCGCCGGCTGGCGGCACGGTGGCGCGGCAGTATCACGCCGTGGCTCCGGATCACGGGGCAGCCGGATCGACGGCACCCGGCGGTGCGGTGCCCGCGGGAATCGGCGTCGGAGGCACCCTGGCGCCTTTCTACTTCAGCGCGCAGGTGTATCAGTGCCCGAAGTATTTCCGCAATCAGGGAACCGACTACGCCGACAACGACATAGCCGCGAACTGCTACCTCTACGATTACGTGAATAAAGCGGGGCTGGATACTGACCCTGGATCACGCGAATGACGTCTCAGGCTACGTACACGACGACGGCGAGTATATATGGACCGGCACGATCGGCCAGTGCCCAGTCGCCCCGTCCAAAGCCATAACTTCGTCGCGACGAAGGTATATCAACAGCGTCGAAGGGTTCATCCGCTATTACGACTCTTCGACGCCCACGTGCTGAGCAGGTTCCCGGTCAGGTGATGCACCGGCGGCACGCGGGCGGGTGCGCGCCGCCGCCGGGCATCCGAGCGTCTGCAGACCGCAACGTCACCGTCCGTTCGGAATAATTCAAATCTTTCTTACCGAACGAGCGGTGGTATCACTTCCACGCCGGCGGGTGCCGGCCGTGCCGTACGTGGCCGGCGAGGCCGAGAAAACCCGCCTGAAGCGGGGAGATCGTCAGCGGCGGAGAAGTCCAGCGGTATGCCGCGTTCCCCTGGCCGACGTGGTTCCCGCGCCCCACCAGCGGTATGCCGCGTTCCCCTGGCCGACGTGGTCTCCCGCGCCTCATCAGCACCACGCCGGGTGATCGTGGAAACGGCGGTGTCGTATTCGGCTTGGGGCCGCTGGCGCATCTGGCCCCGCCCAGTGGGGCCGCTGGCGCATTTGGCCCCACGCAGGGGCCGGCGGCCGGGGGCGCGGCCCGCCCACAGCGGTCGCAGGACCGCGCCAGACGCCGCCGACGGATCCGGGTGCCTCAGCCGCAGGACCGCGCCAGACGCCGCCGACGGATCCGGGTGCCTCAGCCGCGCCGTCCCTGCCTGCGACGGCCCCGGAAGCTTCCGGACGCGGCGACGGCGCCGCGGCCGGTGGCCTGGGCGGCGGACGGCGCCGGACGGGCACGCCCGGCAACTGGGGCGGTACGGCGGGCAACCGGAGCGGTACGGCGGGCCGGCGGCCCCGCGATCGAGCGCAGTACCGCCGAGCCCGGGCCGACGGTGGCGGCCTGCGGCGTCACGCCCGCCTTGCGCATCAGGGTGCGCACCTCGGCGGCCTGGGCGGCGGTCTGCACGGTGACCACGGTCCCGCCGGCGCCGGCGCGGGCGGTCCGGCCCGACCGGTGCACGTAAGCCTTGTGCTCGGCCGGGGGATCGGCATGAATCACCAGGTCGATGCCGTCCACGTGGATACCACGGGCGGCGATGTCGGTCGCGACCATGGCGCGAACCTCGCCCGATCGCAGCGCCTCGAGGTTCCGGCTGCGAGCACCCTGGGCCAGGTTGCCGTGAAGCTCCGCCGCCGGTGTCCCCGCGAGGGTCAGCTGGCGGGCGAGCTTGCGCGCCCCGTGCTTGGTCCTGGTGAAGATCAGCACCCGTGCCTCGCCACTGGCCAGTGTCGCGACAACCTCCGCCCGGTCCGCTGGCGTGACGGTGAGCAGATGGTGGACGACCCGGGCCGGCGGGGAGACGGCGTCGACCGCGTGGCGGGCCGGCCGGGTCAGGAAACGGCGCGCGAGGACGTCTACCGCGCTGTCCAGGGTTGCTGAAAACAGCAGCCGCTGGCCTTCCGGCGGCGTGGCGTCGAGCAGCCGTCGCACCACCGGCAGGAACCCCAGGTCCGCCATGTGGTCCGCTTCGTCGAGCACGCTGATCTCGACGTCGCCGAGGTGGCAGTGGCCCTGCTCGATGAGGTCGGCCAGACGCCCAGGGCACGCGACGACGATGTCGGCGCGGTTGCGCAGCGCGATCACCTGCGCTCGCTGCGGGGTGCCGCCGAAGATGGTGGCGACGGTCAGTCCCATGGCGCGGGCCAGCGGCGAGAGGACCGCCTGGACCTGGGCAGCCAGCTCACGCGTTGGCACCAGTACCAGGCCGCGCGGGCGGCATGCCATCGTGTGCCCGCCGGCCAGCCTGGCGACGAGCGGAAGGGAGAAGCCCAGCGTCTTGCCCGACCCTGTCTGGGCGCGCCCGAGGATGTCGCGCCCAGCCAGCGCATCGGGCAGGGTGGCGGCCTGTATCGGGCGGGGCGAGGTGATGCCGTCCGCGGCGAGGGCGGCTACCAGGGGAGCCGGGACGCCGAGATCGGCGAAGGTGGCATCGGCGGCACGCGGCCGGGTGGGCCGGGGGCGCCGCCGGCCGGCTCGTGGCTCGGCCGGGGGCATGGCTGCGGGCATCTCACTGGGCAGAGCAGTCAAGAGATCGTCTCCAGGACTTGAGTGGTCGCGTTGTCGAAGGCGCCACATCCGTGGAAACCGATTCGCTCACCGAGCGACATACGACCGGCGTGCCCTCATGGCTACGCCTTTGAATGCGCGTTACGCGCTTCCCTGACTTTACCGTATGCCGGCCGGGCGGCAGGCGTATCGGCCCGGCCCGGCCCGTGCAGTCCGCCATCCTGACCGGCCCCGGTTGAGGCGTGAGCGGGCCAGCGGACCGTGGCGTGGTGTTAAATGAATCTGGTTGTAGTCGAAGTTCGTTCGTGTCACAGCGCCTGCGAAGTTCTGACAGCGGGCGCCGTCGATCCCCAGGCCCAGCCTCGGAAGCCAGGCGGTCGCAGCAGCCCAGGATGCACGCCCGTGGATCCTGATGATCATCTCGGTAGGAGAAGCACAGTGGCTCAGGGAACAGTGAAGTGGTTCAACGCGGACAAGGGCTATGGGTTCATCGCCCCCGACGACGGCACGCCCGACGTGTTCGTTCACCACTCCGCCATCGAGGCGGAGGGTTACCGCAGCCTCCAGGACAACCAGCGGGTCGAGTTCACCGTTACTCGTGGCGCCAAGGGCCCGCAGGCCGAGCAGGTACATCCGCTCTGAGGACCCGCCGCGGCACGGGGTGGCTCTCACGCGGGAGCCACCCCGTGTACCCGGCCCGGCGCCAGGCGGCCCGGGCCAGATCATGGGCGATGCTCGCCGCCAGGCCGGGAGTCATCAGGGTGGCGTGTCATGATGTGCCGCCCTGCCGTCTAGGTCCGCTTCCAGCGCCGTCAGGTCGCGTACCGCGTAGCGGCGGTGCTCGCACTCTTCATTCATGATCACGCGCAGGCAGCGGCCGACCGACCATGTCTCCTCCGGGTAACCCTCGAAACCGGGCGCGGGCAGCCGCAGGCACACCCGTTCCAGGCTGGCGTCGGTGAGCCCGTCGACGATACCGCGTACCAGCGTCATTCGGGTCTCGCGTACCTCCATCACCTCTGCCAGCGACGGGCGCGCGTCGAGGTCTATGCCGAGCGCAGCCGCGTCCTCGGGCGGATAGCCGGGTTGCGGGAGGCCGAGCGGGTGGAAGGGCGCCGGCTGGCCGAGGATCGCGCGGCCGGCCCACTTGTCGGTGGCGAGGACGAGATGGCGCAGCGTCTCGGCGAAGGACCACTCGTCGTCGACCCGCTGGGCCAGAGCAGGTCCGGGCAGCCGCCCGGCGCGGCCGACGGTCCCGGCCCACAGGCGCTCGATCGTGTCCCACATCGCACGATGGTCGCCGGCTGTCCGCATCTGTCTTAGCTGCACGCGTTCGGGGTGCCGCCGGTCGAGCTCGGCCTCCACGAATGCCGTGACGTCAACGTCGTTGACGATGAAACTGCCAACGAGCCCGGACACCCTGACGTCGGTGAGCCAGGAGTCAGTGATCTTGACCCGGCGCAGGTCACAGTCCCGGAAGCTCGCGCCGGCGAAGTCCGCGCCCGTGAAGCTGGCACCGCGAAATGAGCCGGCGCCGCCGTAGTCAGCTGCCACCGCGCCATTGTCCTCAACCAGCCAGAAACCCACAAATGCCGCCACCCCGCGCCGCTCTGTACGGGGCGCGTCTCCTCCGACGGGGATTAGTGCGCAGATGCCGGAAGGGCGCACCCCGGCAGGACCGCCACGAGCGCGGCAGGATTGTCGGTCACCGCGTGTAGGGTCTGCCTTGTGGTAGGGGCCAGCACGGCTCGAACTGTGTGGCTGGGCGTGGTGGCGCTGTGCTTGGTGCAGTTCGTCGATGTCCTGGGTGTGACTGTCGTGGTGACGGCCCTTCCCGCGATGCTGGCGAGCTTGCGGGCACCGGCGGACGCGGCCGGCTTGATTTCCACTGGCTACGCCATGTTCTTTGGCGGCCTGCTGATGCTCGGGGCACGGCTGGGGGACCGGTTCGGTCACCGGCGCATCATCCTGGCCGGCCTGATGTTCTTCGCCGCCGGCGCACTCGCCGGCGCGACCGCCGGATCGGCGGTGGTTCTGATGGCCGCGAGGTGCCTGCAAGGTGCCGCGGCCGCGATCTCGGTGCCGTCGGCGTTGCGTTTGCTCACCACGATCACCGCCGAGGGGTCGCAGCGGCGCAACGCGGTCGCGATGTGGAGTGCCGCGGGCGCGGCCGCGGGAGCGAGCGGTTTTGTTGTCGGCGGGGTGGTAACCGACCTGCTGGGCTGGCGCGTCGTGTTCTGGGCGTATCTCCCTCTCGCCGCGGCGCTGACCGTCGCGATCGCGCGGGCGGTGCCGCCAGATCGCGATGCCGACCGGTCTGTGCGGCTCAGCCTGGCGAGCTCGGCCGCCTTCACCGTGGCGGTGATGGCGTTCGTCGTCGCGACGACCCTGCTGCCCGAACGGGGCAGGGCGATGCCCGGCGCCGTTCTGCTGGCCGCATCGGTCGTGCTGGCGGGTTTGTTCGTCTCGGTTGACCGGCGGTCGGCCGCACCGCTGCTGCCCCGGGCCTTGCTGCGCGAGCGATCGTTGCGGCAAGGCGCGCTCGGCGGATTCCTGAACACGCTGACGACCAGCTCGGCGTTTACCTTGGCCACGCTGTATCTGCAAAACACCCTGGGCCGCACGCCGCTCGTCACCGCGCTGATGCTGCTGCCCTTCAGCCTCGCCGTCATCGCGGGCTCCGCGCTCGCCGCCCCAGCGCTCGGCAGGCGCCCGCCGCAGCATGTCATCGCGGCAGGCTTGGCGGTGATCGCTGTTTCCGGCGCCGCGCTCATCGCGGCCGCGAGAAGTCCGTGGGCGCTGCCGGTGTGCGCCGCCGTCAGCGGCGCCGACATCGGCCTGTCCTCGGTCGCCGCTACCAGCCTGGGTACCAGTGTCGCCACCGCCGCCCGCGGCACGGCATCTGGGATCATCAACACCGCCGCGCAGCTTGGCACCGCCCTGGGCATCGCCATAGTGCTCTTCGCCGCCGCCGCGACCACGGGGATCCCGCAGTCGCACACGCCGGTGCCGGTCGCCGGCTGGGGCCTGGCCGCGGCAATCAGCCTGGCAGGCGCCGCGATCTTCGGCCTCTGGGGCCGCCGCGTCGCCGTCCGGGCGACGCGGCGGCGTTCCTAGCCGTCGAATGAGCCCTGCGGATCGTGCTCCGGCCACCGGCTGCCAGGGAAGGGTCCCCGGACGAGCTTGGCATGGTCTCAGTGCTGGCCGGCGCCCGGAATCCCTTTGCTGCGGGCGGCCTTGGCCTGACCGGCGATGATGTCACGTAGTTCGGACGTGATGCTGTCCGGGTACTGGTCAAGCGTTGCTTCGAGATCGCACCGCTGGGCCGGGGTTGAATACGCGGCCAGCTCGCGCTCCAGCTCCGAGCGCCGCTTGTGGTCGGCGTCGGGGCTGGCTGGGATCAGGGGCGCGGACAGGAGGAACAGGAGTCCGGGGACGAGAGCCACGCCCCACGCTCCGCTGCGCAGGACGACGCCGGCCACCGTGAGCACCGCTCCGCCCAGGAGGGGCCGCCACCGGGGGCGCACAGCGCGCGCCAAGCCCACCAGGCCGGCGACGGTGAGCAGCGCGGCGGTACGCATGAACCGGTGAATCCGCCCGGTGCGCGCGAGCCGCGTGAGCCGCAGGGCGCCGTACCCGCCGGCAGGGCCGGCGGACGAGCTCCACACCACCAGGTTCCGCCGATACGGCCGCAGTCTCATCGCCGCCTCCTGCACCCGGCTCCACGCTGCGTGCCGTCAATGGTACGCCTCCGTGCTCTCGAGGATCGTGCGGCGCAGGGGCTGGATACCGGCGGTCCAATCCCGCCGCGGTCGCGCTGCTGTATCCGGAAATTTTCTGAAAGTTTCGGCAATACAGGCGCGGATTCTGGTCATCTGGCTGATGGCGTTCAGCTCAGCTCGGGCCAGATCATCCGCTTGAGGCCACTGGCCAGGGACGATGCTACCCCACACAATTCGCTGACTAAGAGGGGCATTCGAAATGTTTCCGAAACCGTTGACGGCTCGCGGCGCCCAGATCCATGCTGTCCCCGCCGGGTGCGTATCACGCTGCCTGGCCGCCCCGCCAGCCCGCACGAGGAGGAAGCACGTACATGAACGGCCCCCCCGCCCACCCGAAGAGCCGCAGCCGCGGCCACATCAGCCTGCTCATCGGCGGCGCCTGCGCCGTAGCGCTGGCCGTCGTCACCGCGATCCTGCCCGGCAGCGCCCGCGCCGCGACCATCTGCTCCAATCAAACGGGCTCCAGTAACGGTTACTTCTACTCGTTCTACACCGCGGGCAGCGGGTCGGTCTGCATGAACCTGGGCTCCGGCGGCAATTACAGCACCTCATGGAGCGGCGTCGGAGATTTCGTCGCCGGGGTGGGCTGGAATCCCGGCGCGGCCAGGACCGTGACCTATTCAGGAACCTTCAATCCGTCCGGCGACGCGTACCTGTCCGTGTACGGGTGGACGACCAACCCGCTCGTGGAGTACTACATCACCGACGACTGGAGCGGTTACAACCCCTCCTCCGGAGCAACGTTCAAGGGCACGGTTACCAGCGATGGCGGCACGTACAACCTCTACGAGGACCAGCGGGTCAACCAGCCCTCCATCATAGGAACCGCGACCTTCAACCAGTACTGGGCCGTCCGGACGTCGCCGCGGGTCGGCGGCACCATCACCACCGGCAATTTCTTTAACGCCTGGGCCAGCCACGGAATGAATCTGGGCACTTTCAATTACCAGATTCTCGCGACAGAGGCATTCAACGGCGGCAGCGGGAACTCCAACATAACGGTGGGCTCCGGCGGCGGGGGCGGCAGCAACACGGTCACGGTGACCAACCCGGGCAGCCAGACCGGGACCGTCGGCACGGCCGCCAGCGTGCAGATCCACGCCAGTGATTCGGCCGGGCAGGCACTGAGTTACAGCGCCACCGGACTCCCCGCCGGCCTGTCGGTCAACTCCTCGACCGGGCTGATTTCCGGCACCCCGGCCGCGGCCGGCACGTCCACGGTCACGGTCACCGCCAGCGACAGCACCGGGGCGTCCGGGTCGGCCACGTTCACCTGGACGATCGCCTCCTCCGGGGGCGGGGGCGGCGGCACCTGCCACGTGGCCTACACCACCACGAGCCAATGGACCGGCGGGTTCACGGCCAACGTCACGATCAGCAACACCGGCACCTCGGCGATCAGCGGCTGGACACTGAATTTCACCTTCCCGGGCGATCAGCACATCACCAGCGCCTGGAACGGCGCCGCCAGCCAGTCCGGTGAGAACGCGACCCTCACCAACGCCAGCTACAACGGCACCATCGCCCCCGGCGGCAACACCTCGGTCGGGTTCCAAGGCACCTGGACCAGCAGCGACGCGGCACCGTCCAGCTTCACCCTGAACGGCACCGCCTGCACCTGACAACCCCTCCCGCGCTGGCCGCACCACCAGGCGGCCAGCGCGGGCGGCGCCTCCGCAGCCGCTGGGGATGCGCCGCGCCAGTACGGGCTCCGGAAATTTCCCAGTTTGCCCCGCAATCCTGAAACCGCCGCCACACCCGGCGTCCTTCCGCCCCGGCACCCCAACCGGCGCGGCGCCCGGCGTCCTGGCCGGCCCGGCGCTCAGCACCCCAGCACCCCAGCACCTCAGCACCTCAGCGCCCCCAGCACCTCAGCGGCCCAGCGGCCCAGCGCTGCGGCGGCCTGGCACCCCGGCGCCGCGCGGCCCTGCAGATAGCCGGACAAATCGGACGGTCGTCATGATCGCGGAAACGGTGGGTCAAATAGGGCGCGTCTGTTTTTAACTTGGCGGTTGTTTCGAGTGTTGGGCTGTACGTGTCGGTGCATGGCTTACCGGCGGGTATGCCGGTGAGGGTGATGTGGTGGGCGGTTGCGTGCGCGCGCAG
>Ga0213875_10000459_pt1 | contig 35263 bp, 35 predicted proteins | sample BarmaccomBMRX_R8_FD_160105 | JGI IMG/M metagenome (GOLD analysis project Ga0213875, IMG submission 160105) | Root-associated microbial communities from Barbacenia macrantha in rupestrian grasslands, the National Park of Serra do Cipo, Brazil - RX_R8 | ecosystem: Host-associated > Plants > Roots...
TGGCCGAGGAGCACGCCCGGCTGGCCGCCGACGCCGCCGCCCGGGTCGACTACGGCCAGGAGCGGGTGTACGCGGCCATGGCCCGGGCCCTGGTCTGCCAGGCGACCGGCGACTACCTGGGCATGGCCGACGCGCTCGGCCGCTGGCAGGACGCGTCGGTGCTGGACGGCCGCAGCCGGGTATACGCGGTGCTCTGGCGGCCGCTGCTGGCCGAGGGCCTGATCGGCTCGGGCCAGCTCGACCCGGCCGCCGCCGTCCTCGGGCAGTTGCGGGCCGACAGTGGCGAGGTCGGCTACCTGGCCCCCGCCTTCGCCTGGCTGGACGGCTGGCTGGCCGAGCAGCGCGGTGACCCCGAGCGGGCGCTGCGGCTCTACCAGCACGGTGACGACAGCGCCGGCGCCGGCGCCGGCCCCGGGATAGGCAGCCCGGTCTACGCCGCCCGGCTGCAGCTCGCCCACGGGCGGCTGCTGCGGCGGACCGGTCAGCGGCGGCCGGCCGTCGACCGGCTGCGGCGGGCCACCGAGCAGTACCAGGCGCTGCGGGCCACGCCGTTCGTCGCCCGGGCGGAGACCGAGCTGGCGGCCTGCAAGCTGCCGGCCCGGCCGTCGGCCGCCAAGGGGCCGGCCGGTTCGGCCGGCCAGCGGTCCACCCTGGCCCTGACCAGCCGTGAGACCGAGGTCGCGCACCTGGTCGGCAAGGGCCTGTCCAACCCCGAGATCGCGGCCGAGCTGTTCGTCAGCCGGAAGGCGGTCGAGTACCACCTGGGCAACATCTACGCCAAATGCGGCCTGCAGGGCCGCCAGCAGCTGCGGCGCTTCGTCGAGCAGTGGGCCCGCCCGGCCGCCGTCTGAGCGGCCGGGCGACAGCGGCCGGGATCAGCCGCGGTACTCCAGCTGGACGTTCGCGGCCGTCCGGAACTGATCGAGTTCGCTGAGGGCCTTGGCGGTCGGCAGCTTGGCCAGGTACCCGGCCCCGAAGGCAATGCACATCAGCACGTACCAGAAGCTCTCGGCGCCGGTCATCCGGGTCAGGCCGAAGTCCTCCATCGCCTTCTTGGCCGGAATCTTCGCGAAGTAGGCGCCGCCGAGCGGAATGCAGCCGAGCACGTACCAGAACTTTTCGGCAGCGGTCAGCCCGAGCTTGCGCGAGCCGTGGCCGTCGGCCGGCTGCGCCTGCGGCTGGTACGCCGATTGTGGCTGGAACGCCGGCTGTGGCTGGAACGCCGGCTGCGCCGTCGGCGGCGTGAACTCGCCCGCCGATCCGCGGCGCAGCGATGTCGGCGGCAGGTCCTCGGCCGGAACGAACCGCGGCTGCGCCTGGGACCGGTACATGTCATTCGGGTACGTCACAGCAAGCCTCCCCATTGAAATACAAGCTGTGCTGATACGACGTCGTACTCCAACCGCCGGATGACACCGATAACGTCAAGGCGTGGAGATCATTGAGGGTGCGGGGCGGTACGCGGATCCGGGGGCGGCCGGGGTCGAGTACGTGGAGCAGCTGCGGCGGCCGGACCTGAGCGTGGGGACGTACTGCCTGCGGGCCGGGGCGGTCGACGGGCAGAGCCCGCACGGGGAGGACGAGGTCTACGTGGTCACCGCCGGGCGGGCGCAGTTCACCGCGGGCGGGCAGACGGTGGCCATCGGCCCGGGGACGACGTTGTTCGTGCCGGCCCACGAGGCGCACCGCTTCCACGACATCACCGAGGACCTGGCCTTGCTGGTGCTGTTCGGGCCGGCTGAAGGCTCCCGTGCCTGACCGGAAATGGTTTCCCGGAATCCCTGCGCGGTTTCAGCCCTTTAATTAAAAGGCCACGCCGAATCGAGCATGACGCCGGTCGGCGTTTTTTCCCTGGAGTGAAACCGGCGATAATCACTTGCTGTGCTCCCGGGAAAGTCGAGCATTCTTGCTCCGGCTGAGAACTGCCTGCGCACCGGCGGCTCCTGATGCGGGAGTCACCGATGAGGCCGCTGAGGCAGGCGATACTGTTACTTTGCCATTCGTAAAGCAAGTAATTCCCGGCGACCATTTCCTTGACACCATTATTGGGCCGTGTAAGCGTGAAGTGGGGGACCGGCACTAAGGCCTGGTTCTGGTATTTGGGGGAATTCACGTGGTAGACAACGCTGTCGCCAGCCAAACCGCCGATCAGGTCGCCGATCCAATCGTCGCGTCGCCGACGTACATGGCCGACATCAGGTTCTTCTTCCGGCCCGAAGACGTCGATCACATGGGGGCCAAGGGCATTGACCTCGGCACCTACGACGGGGTCAAGCGCAACGCGCTGGCGGTGCTCGCCCACACCGCCCCGCCCAACGCCGACATGCCGCCCGACCCGGCCGGGCAGTGGAGCGCCAACCGCTCGCAGACGTTCAGGAACTGGATCCTCAACGGCTACCCGGTCGGCACCGCGACCCAGCCCGGCAACGGCACGACCGGCACTCAGCCGGGAACCGGCACCGGTACCCAGCCCGGCTCAGGGACCACCACCACCCCGCCGGACCGCCTGCGCAAGAACGTCGCCACCCTCACCGCCCAGGAGATCCAGACGCTGGCCACCGCCTTCTCCGGGCTGATGGCGAAGGAGCCCAGCGACCCCGGCAGCTACTTCACCCTGGCCGGTTACCACGGGCTGCCGCAGTCCTGGTGCATGCACCACATCGACCAGTTCAACCCCTGGCACCGGGTGTACCTGAAGACGTTCGAGGACGCGCTGCGCTCGGTGCCCGGCTGCCAGGACGTGACCCTGCCCTACTGGGACATCTCGACGCCGCTGCCGGACGCGCTCCAGCAGCCGCCGTTCGACAGCTATGTCCTGCCGCAGGATCCGGGCGCGACCGCCGACCCGCCCGAGCCCGGCACCTACTTCCCGTACACGACGTCACGGTTCCCGCTCGACACGATCGCCGCCAACCTGCAGCAGAACGGGGTGCTGGACGACATCACGACCTCGCTCAGCCAGTCGCGCTGGGGGGTCTACAACGTCAACGGCTACCAGGACTTCTCGATCCAGGCCCACGACGGCGGCCACGTGTCGGTCGGGCCGACCATGGGCGACCAGAACGTCTCGGCCTACGACCCGGTGTTCTGGTTCTACCACTGCAACATCGACCGGCTCTGGCTGCGCTGGCAGAACAACGTCCAGGGCGCCACGCTGACCGGCTTCACCTCTACCATCGATGGCGACGCCAGCTGGCTGACGGCGCCGCCGTCGAACGCGCTGCCGCCGTTCAGCACGACCACCGGTGCGACGATCGCGTACGGGATCAGCTACGACGACGAGGGACCGGAGGTGACGGTGGAGAACCCGGTCGGCAGCATCGCCGCCGCCCACAGTTTTTCGATCAAGAGCTCGGCCCCGGTCTCGGTCCGGGTCAAGGACATCGACCGGCTCAACATCCCCGGCTCGTTCGTGGTCAAGCTGCTGGCCGAGGGCCAGCCGATCGCCCAGCGGGCGTTCTTCCAGCCCAACCGGCCGCAGAACTGCGCCAACTGCCGCAAGCAGGCGCTGGTCAACATCGACTTCCGGATCGACCAGTCCGAGCTGGTCGACCGCACGCTGTCGGTCCAGATCGACGTGGTCGGCCACCAGGACATCGGCGCCAGCTTCCCGCTGTCGCAGGCCGGCAACCCCACCATCAACGCCCGGCTGCTCCTGGACGGCGCGTAAGCACAGCCGTCCAGGGCCTGCTCGTGATCGCTAGCGGGTTCAGGTGCGGGAGTCACCCCACGGATGCGGCCGCAGGGCCTCGACCTGGCTGAACAGGTCGCGGCCCTGGGCCTCGATTTCCTCCAGGCGCCGCTCGCGGTTGAATAGCGGCTCGAGGTCAACGTGGCCGGCGCCGGGGATGCTGGTCCCGATCGATCCGTGAAGCCGGCCCGCCGGGTCGTGGCCGACCGTCTTCGAGGATTTGACGGGCGGGTCGGCCGACAACCCGCCGATGAGCAAGCGGGCGGCGCTGTGGAGATCGTAGGTGCCGTCGACGGCCTCCTGGGTCGTGTGGCAGATGTCGGGGAAGGTCTTGTCCTTGAGCCGGTCGCCGATCTCCACGACCCGGTCCAGGTCCCGGCGGCTGTTGCTGACGACCTCGAGGTAGGAGTCGAGGTCGTCGTCCAGGTCGGCCACCAGGCTGTCGCGCTCGCGGGAGACTTTAGAGCCGTCCAGCGCCACGCCCAGGTAGGCCAGGGTTGGGAGCAGCAGGCCGGTCACGGCGGCGAGGAAGACCATCAGGATCGTGGTGCCGAGGCTGGCGCTGGCGAGAGCCGCGGTGCCGCGCCAGATCATGCCGCCGGTAATCGCGGCGGCGGTCACCGCCGTGGCCGCGAGATACCAGCTGCGCCGGGTGGACGCGCGCTCGGCTTCGAGGTGGTGGCCATTGACGTAGACCTCACGGGCGTCGTTGTGTTCCCGGGCGGCGTGGCGCACCAGCCAGGTCTGCCCGAGGATGATGACCGCGACCACCACCACCGCGAAGGACCAGCCGAGCCAGTCCTCCCACGGCTCGAACACCGGTACGTTGAGGTAGTAGGTGACGAACGTGAGGAATCCGATTGCCTCGATCCACGGGGCCGCGGTCGCCAGTCGCTTGAGCCACTTGTTGGCGCGCCGGTGATGATGATGACCATCCCACTCATCCCGCTCGATGGTCTGGTCGTGCTCGCGGACGAGCGTCACCGCCTGGCCGACGGGGTAGTTGACACCGGACTCCGGGGTGGAGATCGGCTCTCGGTCCTCGGTGATCTCGTCGAGGTTGGCCTTGACGTTCCCGATGAGACCCTGGGCCTCGTCGAGCCGCGGGTCGGCCTCGTTGCTGAGCCGGGTCGAAAGCTCCTGCTCGCCGTCGGCGACGAAGGGGGCGGCCAGGTTCTCGTTGACGATCGTCGTCGGCTCCCACTGGTTCCGCGGGGTGCTGAGGCGCCGATGCTCGTCGACCGTCAGGCGGGCGAACAGGGCGGCTGAGTCGTACTGCTTGCGGGAGATCATGACCGTGGCGGCCTCCCGCGGGGTGAGAGCCGGTTCCCAGCGCTCCGGGCCGGTTGTCATATTCGCCATCGACATGGCGTTCGCCTCTTTCGTTCGACTCGTCAGCTGGTGGTGTAGGAGATGACCACGACCCGGTTGGCGGCGCTGCGCGGGTCGGGGTAGGGCTGGTCGACGTTGCCGTGACCCTTTATGTGGGTGATGTCGGACCGGGGCACCTCAAGGTCGTTGACCAGCAGATTCACGATGGCCTGGACCCGGTTGACGCTGAGCGTGCGGTTGTAGGCGTAGTCATACTCGGGCTGGCCGGTGGCCGTGAGCGGCCCCTCGTACGACGTCCAGCCGTCCAGGGCGAAGGTGGCGCGGGCGGCCAGCGCGGTGGTGACGCACGGGGTCAGGTCCTGCATGGTCTGCCCAGGATTGATCAGCTGGGCCTGGCCGAAGACGAAGTAGCTGTCCGGGACCGTGCACGTCACGTTGTCGCCCTGGTGGACGACCGGGATGGGAGTGCCGGGCAGCGCGGGGATCGTCACCGTCGGCGCGCTCGGTGCGGTGGAAGCGGCGGTCGTGCTGTCGGCGTCGATGAAGGTCACGGAGGTGGCCCCGGCCGCCTTGAGCAGGGCGGTCCAGACCTGCCTGATGTACTTCTTCTGGGTCTGTTCGAGCTGGGGCTGGGCGCCCGCCGTCGGCACCAGGACGAACGTCACCGGGCCGTGCAACACGGGCAGAGCACCGGCCTTCTGCACGTCCGCCACCACCGTGGCGGGCGGGACGGACCAGCTCAGGGCCCGGAAGTTGTCGGGATTGGCCAGGTCGAGCCCGGAGCTGATGATCGTGACCGGGGCCGCGGTGAAGTCCGTCTTGGTCAGGCCCGCGTAAAGAGCCCGGCTACCGGTCGTACCGGCCGATGAGTTGACGGCCGTCTGGATGCTGGCGATCTTCGCCCCGATGACCGGACCCGCCCGGCCGTTCACCTTGATCACGGGGCCCTGGCCCGAGTCGCCGAGGCGGGGGGTCATATCGATCCGTGACGTGGACACGTTGCCGGCGTAGCTGACCCGGGTGAGCTGGACGGACTGGTGCGCCATCCCCGCCTGGTGCAGATCGTCTTGGACCCGGCCAGGCAGCGCAATGGCTGAGTCGTTGGCCGTCCGGGTGGTGTAGACAAGCTGATCGGCGATCGCGCCGGTGGGGTCGGAACCGGCGGTGCTGTGGGCGGCGCCCAGCGTGCGGAAGCCGTGCAGGCCGCCGGCCAGCAACGCCACGACGGCCCCGATTACCAGGACCGCGGCGCCGGCGGCCACCGCGGTCGTCAACGATCGGCCGAGGTGCAGCTCCGCTCCCCGTGCCCTCCGGCCGTAGGAGCGGCGAGTACGACCGCGAGCGCGGGACGCGGTACCACGGCGGCCCGCCGGGCTCCGGCGGGTGGTGGCGCTGCGGCGTGGTGGCTGATAGCGACCGCGTGCACGCCCGCGCGTCCGGGCCGAGCGACGCCGTCGCGGCGTGGTACCACGGCGCCGGGCCGTCCTCTTGTTGAGCATGGGCGCACCTTTAGCCTTTCGTTCGCGCCAGATCAGTGGGCTTCCAGCCGTGACTCTCATCGCCCGGACGGACGGGAAAACCGACCGGGTATTCGACGGCGAGATGGTTCGGGGTCGCGGCAACCCGCAGCCGGGAATGCTCAATGCGGGAAGCCGTGGCGCGGATTTCAAAATCTGGCCGCTGACCAGCCGAATGACCGCATAACTGCGCGGGGCGAGCGCACGGTGCCGCGCCTGTTCCGGCGGCGTAATCAGTTAAAACGTGAACGCGGTGCAGGTATGCGCGCGCAGCTGTACTGCACAACATGTCTGTCCCCCCAGGGCGCCAGGACCGAAGATGATCCCGCTTGACGAGAAGCTGGCTGTGTAGCGCGTTGTCGTGATTATGACGCCCGGGAAGTGGGTCAGGGTGGCATGAGGTCGTCACTATTTTTATGCGTGGTATCGCCTAATTCGGGACTATCGTACTGCGGCTATCTCGCGGATAAGTCCTGGTCAGAACCTCTAAGTGCGCCACTTGCATCAATTACGCGGAAAAGCCGAGTTCATTTTTTGGGCTATCCGCGGGGATAGATTGTTCTTACTCGGGCCGTAAACGCTCAGCGGCGTAGTGAAATCGACCAGACTCCCCGGTCTGACGAGCGTGCGGAGCAAAGACGGTGGTGGTACAACTGACTGACCATAAGCAATGGCGGTGAGGCTCACCGGGTCGTCAGCGGGTGGCCGGTCGACGAGGATCTGGCTATATGCGTCGGCTAAACCGGTCTTTGGCTCTGGGGCGCAATAGCTGGGCAGCAAGCAACCACTTTGTGGCCACGTTTTCGTCGCCTTCGGTCACGGTCATCGGTGACCAGGCCCGCACCCCATATCAAACGCCTACGTCCGGTCCGGCGGCACCCGGACCTCGGGCGGGTCAGGCTGAGGTGGGGCGTCAGGGACTCGAACCCTGAACCCACGGATTAAAAGTCCGCTGTTATCTACCGTCCTCCCCGGCGTGTCATCACCGTCAATACCGAGCTTTGGAGGATCGCACTGGTATTGGTATGAACAAGCCTGTTCCGGTGTCAGATCCGAGGGTGGATGAGGGTACAGATCGTTGGCCGGACGTCGTCGGGTGTACCTGACGGCTGGTGCGTTGTTGACCAGAATGGCCTGCCGCATCCCGAAGTGACCAGATTCCTTTCGTATCTTCGGCATATCGAATCATCCCCACACACAATCCGCGGATATGCCTACGACCTCGCGGATTACCTGACTTTCCTCAATGAGCTGGACTTCACCCTCGACGATGCGAGCAACGAACTCCTTGGCCGTTTTGCGCATTGGCTTCGTGCGCCTTCCTGCAACGTGACGGCCCTGGTTGAAGGGGATGCAGCCCGTAAGCGGACCACGGTCAATCGCGCCCTCAGCGCGGTCACCTCGTTCTACCGGTTCCTGGGTTCAGACGGTCGGGGCTACGTCGGCTACAGGGGCTACAAGCGACTGGCCGACTCCGCCTCGGCGTATAGGCGACCCGACGTCTCAGTTATCGACAATGTCGGCAAGGCGCGTCGCCGCCGCGAACTCAGCCGTCTTGGTCCCCGCCTCCCTCGCAAGGCCGAGCCAATGGCGATCCTCACGATCCAGCAGGTGCATATGCTCCTCGAGGCGTGTCACACCTATGGCGAACGCCTCTTCTTTGCTCTGGCCTTTACCACCGGGATGCGCATCGGCCAGATTCTCGGCCTCTGGCACGGCGACATCGATACCCGCGCCCGAACTATTTCGATCGTCCCCCGGTCTGAGAACGAGAACGGCGTGCGCACCAAGTCGAAGGCGATACACCAGATCCCCATCACGCGGGAGCTGGGCCGCCTCTACACCACGTACATGCACGAAGAGTACGGCTACATCGACAGCAATTATGTCTTCATCACGCTGCAAGGGCTGAACGTCGGCCAGGCCCTCAAGCCGCGGTTCATCTACCACATCGTGGACCGGCTCAAGCGCGACACCGGGATCACCGGCTGGACGCCGCACACCCTCAGGCATACCTACGTGACCTTGCAACGCCAAGCCGGCGTGCCCATCGAAGTCATCAGCAGCCTCGTGACACACGCCAGCATCCACACCACCGTCTCGACCTACAGTCACCTGTCCGCCGAGGATCTCCGCGCTGCGCTGATCCGCCATGGTGCCTGGGATGAGGACGGATGACCGCGCCCGCCAACGTTGTACCGTTTCGGCAGGACCGCGGCGACGAGTACGCCATATGGATCGATCGTCAAGTCCCCGACCGTTTCCGGGCCGATGCGATTCCGCCCGACCCGCAGGGCCTCTACTCATACCCGCCCTGTCTTGTTCTCCAGTGCGGCCGTGTGTCGGCCAAGCTACCTGAGCGGCTCTGCCGGCTGCACTCGGCGCAGCGCCGGCAGTCAGCACCTGACCTGCCCGTGGCACAGTTCGCCATACAGGCGGAGACCTCATCAGTAGACGGCCGCTCTCAAGAAGGCGATGCCGCTAGGGGCATCTTCCGGATGACTCTGCTTAGCAATCCGGTCGTCCGCTCAGAACTCGCGCTCGGCCTCAGTCTCCGGGCGCAACCACAAATGGGAGCACCGTTCAAAGCCAGCGCGTTCAATGCACTCGCCCGGGCCCTGGATGAACTCCAGATCCAGAGCATTCTCGATGTGTCTCCCGGTGCGCCCCTGCGCGAGCAGATTGCAGCTCGCTGCCAGAGCAACTGGGTGTTGGCAAGACCTCTGCTGGACCAGGCAGCTGCCGCCATCCGAAACCTTCAGGGTGATGACACTGTTTGCATCGTCCTCGGCAAGCGCCGCGGAGGTTCGAACCGCTACTCCGTTCACCAGAACATCGCCCAGCCCTGGATGCGCGGCCTCGTCCGCCGCTGGGTCCAATACCGCCTGGACACGGAGGCGGCCTCGCCACAGCATGTGGGCCAGCAAGAAACCATGCTCGCTGAGTTCGCTCAGTGGTGCCAAGGCCAGAGCGTCTCCTCGCCCGCCGACCTGACCCGCTCCTTGCTGCTTAGATGGCTCGGGCACGTGCAGACAATGACCAACCCGAAGACAGGCGTGAGGCTCTCCGGCGTCCACCGGGCCAAATACGTTGGTGCGGTCGATAACTTCGTGACCATTGTCCGTGCCGAGTTCGACGCCACCGTTCCTGCCAACGCCGGATACTTGCGAGGCGAACGCCCGGACCGGGACATCCCCACGCCGCGGTTCCTCGAGCCAAGAATCATCGACACGCTCCGCAAAGAGGAGAATCTCGCGCTCATCCGGGATCCTGGGCACCGCCTGGCAATCAGGATCATGATGCACGTCGGCGTTCGGGCGGGCCACACATGCTCACTGCCGTTTGACTGCCTGCTGGACTTGAACCGTGGCGGCACCAACGACAAGTGGGCACTGACCTTCGTCGACACCAAGTCCAACCGAAACGTCACCCTTCCCATCGCGCCCGAGGTGGCGAACCCCATCCGCCAACGCCAGGACGCTTTGCGGCAATCCGCCCGCGCCGCTGGGACCAAGACCCCTGCGATGCTCTTTCCCAACCCGCGCGCATACAAGTCCGGCCAGCTCGCGCCAGAGACGATCAACCACGCGATTACCCGCTGGGTCGCTGAGCTCAACCTCCGGGATGCCGACGGCGCCCTGGTCAACGTCACACCACACCGGTTCCGGCACACATTCGCGACCGAGATGCTTGAGCGCGGAGTGCCTATAGACGTGGTGCGGGAGCTGCTCGGCCATCGCAGCCTTGCTAGCACGCAGGTCTATGCGACGGTCACAGACCGGCGGCTCCGAAACGAGTGGGAGAAATCCCGCGTGGTCGACATCCGCGGCCAGTCCGTGGCCCTGCCATCCGGTGAGGCAGCCGACGCCGCCTGGCTGCTCCATCGCATCGGCAACGCAGTCCAGCCACTGCCCAACGGCTACTGTGGCCTCCCTATCCAGCAGACATGTCCCCATGCGAACGCCTGCTTGGACTGCGACAACTTCATGAGCAGCAAGGAGTTTCTCCCCGTGCTGCGACAGCAATATGCGGACCACGCTCGCTTCGTCAGCAAGGCAGAAAGCGAAGGCCACCTGCGCATCGCGGAGATCAACCGGCGGCCGATGCGCAACCTCGAACGGATCATCGCCGCCGTGGAGGAGGACGAGAGTTGCCCACCCGGCAAGAGCGAATAGCCACCCTGCAGGACGCGAACCAGCGGCGCCAGGAAAGTAAACGGGCGGCTGTCGATCAAGCACTGCGCTCGATGCTCGGCCGCCGCGAACGGGTGAGCGTCGCGGCCGTCGCAAACAGGGCAGGAGTCTCCCGTAACTTTGTCTACAGCCACGAGGACCTCCTGCGGCAGGTCGAGGAGGCAGCGGCCAGTCACTCACCTCGAATGGCGCAGCCGAGGGTCAAGCCGTCGACTGAAGCCAGCCTCCGCAACAGGCTGGCGGACGCCCTAGACGCGCTAGGCGCGGCGAACGAGGAGAACAAGCGACTGCACACGCGGATTGAGCACCTAACCGGTGAGCTGGCCCGGGAGATAGCCAACCGTCCAGCTCAGCGGCAAAGCCGCTGAGCAGGATGCCCGCTTTAGTACCCCCGGTCGGATTCGAACCGACGATCCACGGATTAAAAGTCCGCTGCATTAACCGCTATGCTACGGGGGCGCGCCCATACTAACGGCAAAGCAGGCGCAGTTCGCTCAGCAGCGCAGCGGCGGTCCGAGCGCGGGACTATCTCGCCAACTGTGTTTTCAGCGGCTGGGTAGTAGGTCTTGGCGGTCGGCCAGGGCAGCTGCCCGCCAAGTCGGGACGTCGCCATCAGCCTGGGGTGTCACCGGGCAGGTAGACGCACGGGTTACGGGCACCTGGTGGCAGCCTGCTGAGCTCGCGTTCAGCTCGCGTCAGGAGAGCGCGCCTGAGGTTGCTGCTGGTAATCTTGGTGACGGTGAAGGCGACACGGCGCTGGCCGTCTGCACCCTCCACGAAGGTCAGCCCATCGGGTGTGACCTCACAGGCGTCCAGGGCCCGGCCGCCCGCCGAGATGACAAGGTAACGGACTCGCTGGGCCCGCTCGGCCGCGAGCCGCCAGTACATCCGGGCCGAATCACGTACCTCCCCGATAGACATGCCCGGGGAGTACCCGATGAACGGTCGGTCAGGCGTTGGCGATTCCCGCTGCGCCCCCAGGCGAATCAGTAGTACCTCGTCATCTCTCAGGCGCCTGGTGCCCGCGGTGGAGCGTGGTCGGCGCGTGGATCCAGATGCTGCCGCACGGGGCTTGTACTGGGACAGGTTGGTGCGCACCGCGGGTACGCCCGGTGGGAGCTCCTGCTGGGAGCTGGCTGGCTGGTAGGCAGGGAAGTCCCGGGTGATGAAGCGGAAAGCTGTATCCCACACACTGCCGGGATCCGGCCGCCCGGAGGTGTCGGCGCCCGGATCAGCGCAGGTGCAGTCGGCCAGGCACCGCAGCGGGCGTGCCTCGCGGAGGATTCCAGCGAGCGGGCGTCCTGGGAGAGCGGCAGGGCCGGCGGTGGCGGCGGTGAGCACGACCGACCGGTCCGAGGCGGCCACGGCACGCGGGCACGCAGTGACAGCGCTGTCATGCGGGCTGGGCTGCTGAACATAGAGGGCGTAGTAGGGGACAGCGCCGTAGGCAGGGGCGACTTGCACGAGCTTGCTGTACTGAGACCGTTTAGGCCGGAATGTCAGCCGGCGGGGGTCAACTCGCTTGGCTTGGACCATGATCCGCAGTTCCGGGCTGCCGCCCCGATGTGCGCCGCTGCCTGGGTCCTGTCGGCGAATCGCGAGGATGAAGTCTGCGTGGGCGCCAGCCCGGCCGCGCGGCCGTCCGCCTTCTTCGTGTTTGGTCAGGGCCCGGATCAGGAAACGGCCGGCAGCGCAGTTCGGATCACCGTCCCAGTCAGCACAGGTAGCCGGTGCACAGATCGGGCACGCAGCCTGGACGTCATACTGCTTTCCAGCCAGTTCCCCGACGAGAAGGTCGGTGATGGTTTCTTCCTTGAATCGGAAGCCGCTCTTCGGATTTGCTCCTGGCACAAGGGAACAGTGATCGAGGCGGTGGTAGTTCCGCGCCGAGCGCATCGTGGCGTCGAGAAGATCAACAAAAATGTCAGGCGTCTCGGTCACGTTCGTTTACCGCCTCCGGCTTATGCAGCCCGTTATCTACGGTAACGCCGGTATCACGGCCGGTAAATATGTGCGGGAGGCTACAGCTGACCGAGCGGCGGACGGCCCGCGTGCTGGGTGACCCAGCCCGGTGATGGCCGGGATCTGCTGCGGCCATGCGGCCGCAGGCTGAGCTACTGCTGCAGCGGCGCGCTGGGTCTGCGCGGGCCAGGCCGGTGCCGGGCAATGGGAACCACGTTCTCCCCCTCCGGGGTAGGGAGCATGTCCCGGACCGTGACTGTCCGGTACCAGCGCAGGACCTTGCCCAGCCTTGCGCCGGACATCCGGGTGCTGGCGATGATCGCGGCAGCCAGCTCCTTACGGGTCGTGTTCTCCCCGGCAGCTCTGGCCTGGTCCAGCAGCTGGTCAAGCCATGCATCCACCGGCAGCGGCCAAGCCACGGCCGACTGTTTCTGTGGGCAGTCGCGGACCAGCTGATCTGCAGCGAGTGGTGTGCCGGTCACGTCATCCTCGCTATCTAGCTCGTAGGATAAAAATATGTTTTTAATACATATGAGATACCTTGCACCATGATGGCAGATGTCAGCGCGGCTGCACCACCAGCCTGCGCTGATGCCAGGCCGCCCAATCTGCTGGGGGCGGTCAAAGGAGCAGGTCGGCGGGATGTACCCCCGCGACGCTGCTCGCATCCGCACGTACGGCCTCACAGGCAGGCACGCTTGCCTCGGTCAGCCCGGTATGCCGCCGTGCGGGAGGCCCATCGTGCGGCCCCGCCTCGCAGCTGCGGCACAAATTTCTGGCCGCATGCTTTCCACAGGTGGCCGACGCGTCCACAGGCTGTTCCCTCGGGCCGGTTGGAAGGCTCGGGGAGTTATACACATACCGGCTCCGGCGGTGATGCCGTTACCCACAGCCTGGGCCGACTTATGCACGTGGCGACCCACAAAAGGCCGAGAGTACCTTGCAGGGGCTGGCCGGGCCACGCACGCCGGGCCGTCCGCGCAGAGCGGGTCCGCTCGGGGAGAAGCCCCGTGCCGCCGGAATGGGAGGAGTGCAGTGGACATCAGGCTGGCGCAGAAGCACGCCTGGCAGAACAAGCTGGCAAAAGGCTTTAACACGACTGACGTGCCGCTGGAGTTCTGCTTGCTGAACAGCGAAATCGCAGAGGCCTTTGACGCTTGGCGTCGAGACCGCCCCGATGTTGCCGAGGAGCTCGCCGACATCGCAATCTTCCTGTTGGGTCTGGCTGAAATGGTCGGCACCGACCTGCAAGAGGCGGTGGAGGCCAAGCTTGCCGTGAATGAGGCGAGGGTGTACACACGGCTGCCCAACGGTGTGCTGGTCAAGGACACAGCCCCGGCCCGGCCCCGTGGCACGTCAGTCTCGGCGACGCATGGTGCCATCGACTCGGCCGCCCTGAGTGAGCGGAGCTAGGGCTGGCTGCGCACTTTGCGTTCCTGCAAGGAGCCGTGGCCCGGGAGCGGCTCGCCCTAGGCGGCGGCACAGCTCGGAACTAGGCGCAGGGCGGTCCGCTCATGAGAAGGTGGACATGGACTCGATCCGTCACTGACCGCCACGTAGGTGCCGCCCAGGCCCAGCCGTGGTGGCACTGGCCGGTCCGGACCGTAGAGGGCCGGGAGGGGCATGGAACTCGCTTTCGACACGCAGGCGCTGCGGCGTGTCTGCGAGTCTGATGTCGAGGCACGTAAGCGCTTTCCCGGAGAGACGGCCGGACAGCTGCAGGACCGCTTGGCCGACATGCGTGCGGCTGCATCGGTGTCGGATCTGGTCGCGGGCCGACCGTCACTGGACGGGCAGCCGCCAGGATGGATCCGGTTCAGTCTTGAGGGGGGCTACGAGCTAGTGTGCGCCGCAAATCATCCGCGGCCGCCCGTCACGGCCGACGGCCGGGTGGACTTCAGCCGCGTCCGCAGGGTGAGAGTTGCCCGGATTGGGCAGGAGTCCCAGCATGGGTGATACGCGCCCGTTCGCCCCAATGTGGGCGTCGCCGCCTGGACGGACGATCCGCACCAGGCTGGAGGAGATTGGTCTCGGCGTTCCCGAATTCGCGGACCGTCTGGGGACGCCAGCCGGTGTGGCTCTCGGGCTGCTGGACGGCCGGGAGACGATCACCATCGACCTCGCCCAGCGGTTGTCAGGCATTCTCGGGGCATCTGCCCAGTTCTGGGTGGCCAGGGACTGCCAGTACCGAGATGACCTGACCCGGGTCGAGACCAGCCAGTGGCTGGAGGAGATACCGGTCCGCGAGATGATCAGATTCGGGTGGATCCCCGAGCAACCCGCGGGGGCGGCCCGGGCCGAGGCATGCCTTTCCTTTTTCGGCGTCCGAGACCTGGCGCAGTGGCGGTCGGCCTATGAGCCGGAGCTAGCGGCGGCGCGGATGCGCATCAGCGCAGCTGTGCCGAGCAGGCGCCCCGCGGTCGCAGCCTGGCTGCGGCAGGCAACCCTGGAGGCCCAGGCCATCCACACCGCGTCCTGGAACGCGGTGGCGCTGCGAGCCCGTCTTGGTGAGATGAAAACGCTGACGCGGAGCAAGGATCCCGGCGTTTTCGTGCCCCGCCTGCGGAGCTTGCTTGCTCCGGCGGGGGTCGCACTGGTTGTCCTGCGAGCGCTTCCCGGGTGCCCCGCCAGTGGCGCTGCCATGTTCCTGGCGCCAGACCACGCAATGATCGCTGTGAGCGGCCGGTTCCTGGCCGACGACCAGTTCTGGTTCACGGTCACCCACGAAATCGCGCACCTGCTACTTCATCAGCCCAATCACGCGATCCTGGATGACCCATCGTCTCCCAGTGGAGCCGACACCTCCGAGGAGCAGGAAGCGAACCAGTTCGCTGCTGAGACACTGCTGCCCACGAGCATCCGGGCACAGGTGCCCGCACGGAAACTGACGGCCCGAGATGTGATTTCCGTGGCTCAAGCCGCTGGCGTCTCGCCCGGTATCGTCGTCGGACAACTTCAGTTCGCCGGCCTGCTCGGCTATGACCAACTAAACCAGCTAAAGCGGCATTACAAATGGGACGGCCCTACCCTCGAAATCGCCTGAATTCATATGGGCTCTTCTGCCAGTTGCACAGCGCGTCTTCCAGGACACCAAACGTGACACCTAGATAACCGCGCAGCACGGCCATCTGGGCTTCAAGCGCGGCCGCGGTCGGGGCAGGGCCGACCGTCGGCTCGAACAGCAAGCGGGCTCCCCGCAGCGGCCCCGTGGAACCCTGCAAGTAAGTTTTACCTGCCTGGATATCGGCCAGCCCGATCCGGCCGACCATGGTGAGATAGTCGAACCGCGCGAGCCGGCCGAACCGATGGACCGCCGCCATGGATTGGTAAAGCTCGTCGAAGGCAGCATACGGGTCGCCGTCCGCCGCTGCGAGCGCGGCTTCGACACGGATTCGGTGCTCTGGTGGGTCGCCGACCCAAGCGACGTAGGACGCGACGACGCTGCCAGTCCCAGCGGCGTTCTGCCCGGACAGGCTCTCGTATTTGCGGTGGTTGCCGAAACCGCCGGGCTGCGACGGGTCTGCCAGGTCTTGCCGGTGCGCGTCCAGCCAGTCGCGGAACCCGGTCACGTTGGCTGACACCCGCTCCCACGTCCACGGATTCCCCGCGCCGAATGCACCGTAGACCTCGCGTACGTACCGCCATCCGGCCCGGCGGTGCCGGCCGAAATGGGTGAGCAGGAAGATCAGCCAGAACGCCTCGTCCTCGTTCTCCTCACGGTGCCGGATGATCGCCGCCTTGATCGGGTTGAACCACGCATCGGACGGGTCGGCTGCCTGGGGGCTCAGCGACGTCGTCCGCAGGTGCTCCACATACGTGGCCACCCGGGAGCTGTCGGCCAGCTGCCTGATCAGGCTCGCGCGGCCGGCCGCGCTCAGCCCCGGCAGCGGGCCCTCCGCGGCCTCATAGGCATCAAAGCCGCCGGCCAGCCGGGCGGTGAGCTGCTGCAGCCGCCCGGTTAACACGTTCCGGCCTGGTACTGGGCGGTGATCCACTCGCTAATGCCGGTCCGGACCGCCGTTGTAACGCCGAAGCTGCTCTGCAGGTTGTGATTGTAGCCGGCCACGAGCAGGTCGCGGTCCAAGGGGACGCCGGCGATCGAGGAGATCCGATGGCGGTAAGCCAGGCCGGGGACCGGACGGCCGGATCGGCGCGGCAGGTCCCACGCTGGCACCCGCTCGACAGGCAGCCTGAGCCCGACGAGAGCCTCGAAGTGACTGACTACCTCCCTGCCGTTGAGGACCATCATCCGCAGCGGCGAGGCCGCGATCATGTCGGCCAAGGCCTGTGCGGCAAGCCTGGCCAGCTGTTGGCGGGACGCCTGGGACAGCGTGCCCCACTTGCTGGACGTCGCCCACGGGACGACGTCCAGGTGGCAGGCGTCCGAGCGGGGGGCGTAGTACGAGTGCCCCGTTGGCTCGATGATCCGCTGCAGGGAGCCGAACCAGCCGTCATACGGGTTTCGCTCGAAATACTCACGGCAGGCCGCCAGGATGGCCCGCAACACGGCCGCGTCTGCCTGCAGCCAGGACGACAGGCCTAGCGAGCTCAGCGTCGGCAGCCGCCGATTTCCCCCCGCCAGCTCGTTGCCGTCGGTGCCGACGAATTCACGGTTGCTCGGGTTGATGCCGACTGTTGCCAGCCGCGCCGACTCCAGGTGCCCGAAAAACGGGACCGGGCATCCCCAGCCGATCACTTCCACTCCAGCTGCCTGGTGGGTGTCCAGCATTTGCAGCAGCGTCGTCATTGCTCCATACATCCGCCGGCCCCTATCCCCAGTGCGGCTGGGCAAGCCGATCAATGCGGTCGGCAATGTAAAGGTCGTAATAGTTGCTGTCCATCTGCGAGCGGATCCGCTCGATAGCCTCGATTGGGCCGTTGCGGACGGCGTAGACACCGAGGAGACGGCCAAGGTCAGCCCAGTACGGGTCGGGCCCGAAGTTGATGCTCTCAGAAGGCATTCCGGTCCTGAGCTCGTGCTCCACGCTGAGCAGCCGGGCAAGCCCGGCCTGCGGGTCACCGGGCGGTAGGGCGGGCATCATCTGCGTGGTGGCCTGCCACCCCTCACCGAGGAATGCGCCAAGCTCATCAGCATTAGTGTCGTACATGTGCAAGCTCCCTACCATATGGTGATATGTGCCCAACTCAGCCCCGATCGAGCGGGCGATGTACTCCTGCAGCATCGTGAAGCAGAAGACATCATGCGGTAGGCCGAGAAAAACGTCGTTCGATCTCATATAGGTGATAGCAGCCAGCTGCCCGTCCCGGACTAGATACTGCATAGTGCAGGTGCAGGGGACATCAGCATGGTTGCTGGTGACGTCCTGATGGTCGAAAAGCTGGATCACTGCCTTGCGGGAGAACGGGTTGTCCCGCAGAGCCCGAATCACGTACTTGACTTGGTTCACGCCATCAAACGACATCAGGCGTGGCCCGTAACCGCCGAATATCAAGCCGTCCTCGTCCAGCTCCCGGTAGGCGCTGACGTAGTAGGCGATATCCTCAGTCCGGTTCGACCCGGAAAAGTACCAGCACAGCTCGCCGAGTGCACTGAACAGGCGGCCCCGGGTGGCGCTGCGACTAACCCGGGCGCGCGGGTTGGTGAGCTCGAATGTTGCCGCCGCTGTCTCCGTGCATCCGCCTTTCGTCGGGGTTATATGAATTCCCTCAGACTGAAGCAGGTCGACAGCCTCGTGCATCAGGTCGTCTAACGTCGGCACTTCAAAATGATGCGCCATTTAGATGTCCTTTGTGACAGATCGGGCAACGGGTGCAGAAAGCAGCTGTACGGACTCTGAGCTTAGGACAAATCAGCCTGCGTTGCCATCGCCCCAGGATTGCTCGCGTGGCTGAACAGGCGCTCCGTCGTGGAAACTTTCCTGGGTAAGCTGGAGGTGACTACCGGATACTGTCAGGTCAGCTCGATCGTCACGACTGTAGAGCGCCTTCAGTTCCCAGGCGCCCGGCTGATCCTGTCCGCGTAGTAGATGAAAAGAATTTCAGTAAGCTGATCGGTGAGGCTTTTGTGGCTTGACGCGGCGTCTTGTCGGAGCAGGCCGACCAGATCTTGGCGTATGGCAACGTGAATGGATTCGCGTACACCTTGCTTAGGGGGTCTTCCTAGGCGTTTGGCTCTTGGCTGCGGTGTGTCCATTACACTTATGCTCACGATTTTTCATGTTCGGCGCAAGTACACTTGAGCCGGCGTGTTCCACGACCTTGCGTGCAGCTGGTCATAAATCGCCGACCGGCGCCTAGCATGCGAATGCGCCGGGCTAGATCGTGCCTCGCGCGCATCACTTCATGTCGCCTGGGGGAAGAGTCCCTGCGCCTGCAGCTCGATTGGGAAGTACATGTTCACGCCGACTGGACCAGGCAACTCTTGCCTATTCCCGCAGATCCTGTAGATAACGAGTGCTCTGCCATTGAGCTAACGCCCCGTCGGCGCCCGGAGGCGCCACCATGAAGAGTACCGACCAATCCGGGTAACCGCAGCGAGGCGAAGGTCCCATCCGGCCGGGCTCGCCGACGGGCCGGGGCTCCCCGGCCGCCCGGTCAGCGGTAGGCGGAGATGCCGGTGATGGCCTGCCCGATGGCGAGCGCGTGGATCTCCTCGGTGCCCTCATAGGTCAGCACCGCCTCGAGGTTGTTGGCGTGCCGGATGACCGGGTATTCGAGGGTCACCCCGTTGGCGCCGAGGATCGTGCGGGCCTGGCGGGCGATGTCGATCGCGGTCCGCACGTTGCTCATCTTGCCCAGGCTGACCTGTTCCGGGCGCAGGGCGCCCGCCTCCTTCAGGCGCCCCAGGTGCAGCGCCAGCAGCTGGGCGCGGCCGAGGTCGGCCAGCATCCAGGCCAGCTTGCCCTGGGTCAGCTGGAAGCCGCCGATCGGCTTGCCGAACTGCTCGCGGGTGCCGGCGTAGGCGACCGCCGCCTCGAAGCAGGCCCGGCCCGCCCCGGTGACGCCCCAGAGGATGCCGAACCGGGCCTCGCTCAGGCACGACAGCGGGCCCTTGAGGCCCTGCACCCCCGGCAGCATCGCCGCGGCCGGCAGCCGGACCTCGTCGAAGTGCAGCTCGGAGGTGACCGACGCCCGCAGCGCCAGCTTCTTGTGCATGTCGTTGGTGGTGAAACCGGGGGTGTCGCGGGGGACCAGGAAGCCGCGCACGCCCTCGTCGGTCGAGGCCCAGACCACCGCGATGTCGGCCAGGCTGCCGTTGGTGATCCACATCTTGGCGCCGTTGAGGATCCAGTCGTCGCCGTCCCGGCGGGCCCGGGTGCTCATGCCACCGGGGTCGGAGCCGTGGTCGGGCTCGGTCAGCCCGAAGCAGCCGACCGCCTCGCCGGTGGCCATCTTCGGCAGCCACTCGTCCTTCTGCTCGTCCGACCCGTACTTCCAGATCGGGAACATCGCCAGCGATCCCTGGACCGACACCATGCTGCGCAGCCCGGAGTCGGCCGCCTCCAGCTCCCGGCAGGCCACCCCGTAGGCGACCGCGCCCATCCCCGCGCAGCCGTAACCGGTCAGGTGCATGCCCAGCAGCCCGAGCTTGCCCAGCTCGGGCATCAGGTCGCCGGGAACGGTGCCGGCCTCGAACCAGTCGGCGATGTGGGGGTCGATGCGGTCGGCGGTGAAGTCGCGCACGGTGTCGCGGACCAGCCGTTCGTCGGCGGTCAGCTGGTCATCGATGCGCAGCAGGTCGGTCTGGGCGGGGGCGGATGGCATCGGCACGTCCTCTCTCGGCTCCTGCCCCCAGCCTAATAAGGGCCCGGGCGGCCCGGTATCAGCCGCTGGCGGCGTGGGCTAGCCGCTGGCGGCGTGGGCGCGGGCGGTCGACATCGCCTCGCTGCGGCGCAGCGTCCAGCTCATCGACAGCGCCGCCGCCGCGCACAGCCCCAGCAGCCCGGCCAGCCCGACCGCGACCGGCGCACCGGTGAAGTTGGCGACCGCCCCACCGGCCAGGATGCCCAGCCCCTGCACGGCCAGCAGCCCCGACTGGGCCAGCCCGAACGCCCGGGCGCGGGCGGCCGGCGTCAGGTTCTGCACGAACGCGGCCGCCGCGGCCAGCTGGTAGGCCTCGCCCGCCCCGGCCAGCGCCCACAGCAGCAGCACCGCCCACAGCGGCGGCGAGAACGCGCTGCCGATCAGCGGCGCGCAGGACGCCATCGCCAGCCAACCCATGATCCGGATCCGCCCCGACGGCGTGAACAGGCGGCCGAACGCGACCGAGCCGGCCACCACCCCGATCGGCATCGCCGCCATCAGCAGCCCGACGGTCAGCGCGCTGCCGTGCAGCGAGTGCGCGTAGGGAGCGGCCAGTCCTTCCGGCACGATGCAGAAGCCGGCCAGCCAGCCGAACAGCAGCAGGGTCCGCAGCACCGGGCTGCCGAACACGGTGGCCACGCCCTCGCGGGAGATGGTCCACAGCGACGGCCGTTTGCCCGGCTCGCGGTGCGGCGGCGGCCGCGCCTTGACCCAGCCGCGGACGATGACGGCCGACAGCAAGAACGTGGCCGCGTCGGTGCCCAGCGTCCGGTACGGGTTGAGCACCGCCACCACCGCCGCCCCGGCCACGAACCCGAGGATCTGGCTGGCCTGGAAGCTGATGTTGCCGATGGCCGACCCGACCACGAATTTGTCGCCGGGCAGCACGTCCGGCAGCAGCGCCGACCGGGCCGAGCTGAACGGCGCCCCCAGCAGCACGGTGAGAAACAAGAGTCCGCACAGCCCCGCGAACGGCATGCTAGGGATGGCCATCAGCGCCACCAGCCCGGCCCGCAGCAGGTCGCAGACGATCATCACCCGCCGCCGCGGGAACAGGTCGGCCAGCCCCGCCAGCAACGGCCCGCCGGCGATCGGCGGCAGGTAGGTCAGCGCGTACGCCAGCGCCGTGAGCAGCGCCGACCCGGTCCGGTGGTACACCAGCACGGCGATCGCGACCTGCGCGAACTGGTCCCCGGCGTACGACAGCACCTGCGCCGACCAGACCCCCCGGAACTCCCGGATCGCGAACACCTCGCGGTAGGTGGCCTGCTTTTCCGGCGCCCGGCGGTGGCGTCCCTGGGGAGCTTCGGCGCCGGCACCACTGCCCTTCTCATCCCTCTGGAAAGAAGGAGCGGGGGGAGGGCAGCCCGGTACTGCGGAGGTCCTCCGCTCCGCGCCGCCGGCGCCGTAGCCGGCGTCGTCTGACCGGGGGGCGGGCGGGGGCCCGAGCGTGCTGGGGCCGGGTCGCCTGTGCGGTGACACCCCGCCCTACCCGCGCTCCCCGTTGGACTGCATGCGCCGTTCTCCCACCCTCGGCTTCGCTGCTGTGAGTTACGTCTCTGTTGCTTACCGTGTCGGACGATGGGCGCATTTGCAAGGGGATCGGCGTTCTACTACCCGAAGATTCCTGCTCGTGCCCCCGTGACCTGCAGTGTTCCCAAACTGCGGCGATTCGAAGCGTTACCCGGCGGTGATCATGGCCTAGCCGCAGCAAGCCGCCTCGCCGCGCCGGTAAACTGTCCGCGACTGAGTTCCTGGCCCCCATCGTCTAGTGGCCCAGGACACCGCCCTTTCAAGGCGGCGGCACGGGTTCGAATCCCGTTGGGGGTACCTGTTTTGGCTGGCCAGCCCCGCTCAGACGGCCTCCGGCCATCACTTCTCTGGCGGGCGACACGGCGCAGGCGATGCGGTCGCCTTCCCCCCGGGCCTGCACCGCCACCGAGCTGGCCGTCCTGCTGGCCGGCCGCCTGGCCGTCGGCCAGCCCGAGACGACAGAATGATCGGCGTCGGGGTCAACTGGGACTCAGGCACCACAGCGCCGGTGGTACTGTACTTACGCGCTGGAACATACGGCGCTGCAAGATGCTTGGTCCTGTAGAGCAGCTCGGAGTGCTCGCCACCCTGTCAAGGTGGAGGTCGCGGGTTCAAATCCCGTCAGGACCGCTCTGGGGAGAGCGGCGGTACCGTCAGCCCCCTACGGTCAGGTAGCTCAGTTGGTACGAGCGTCCGCCTGAAAAGCGGAAGGTCGGCGGTTCGACCCCGCCCCTGACCACCTATTCGAAGCAAGCAAATTAAGGTTCTGATCAGCACAAATAACGGCTAGCGAGCTGGGCTGCGGACGCTGCTCCTTGTCGGCATCAAACCGCTTGTGACCGTAGGTCGCCAAGCATTAGTGCACATGGAGTCCACGCCGCAGGCCGCGCGGGGAGGGCCGATGCCCCGGAGCATGGTGGGACTGCTCGCCGCAGTCGGTACCGCCATGTCCGATCTCGTTGCTTTCGCCCACGGTGATCTTGCCTGGGTGACGGTCGTCAATGCCGCGATTGCCACTGGCCTGGCTACTTATCTAGCACTTCCGCCTTCAAAAAAAACTCTTCGATCCGATTCCACGACGGGGAGTCGCAGCTGCACTTGACCGAACGGTACGTATGCAAGCCATGGTCTCTTGGTCCCGACCTGTCGGCACGCCCGAGGTGCTGACCGACGTGCCCAGCTCACACAGCAGCTGCTGGCTGCTCAGGCTCGTATCTACGTGTGCCGGTTGCTGAATTCCGCTGCTATGTCCATTGGCTGCATGGTCAGCCATCTAGCGTCAACTGCTTGCTGCCATGCTCAGGGCTCCGGGCTCCATACGCGAATGTTCGCGGTCTCGATCGGCATGTCGTGCTCCGCGCAGCCTCCAGATGCCTTGAGCCCCTGGGCGCGGTTCTACAGGACGCCGAGTATCAGCCGGACGGCTCGGTCGATCTCTCCGGTCTCGACGGCATCAAGGCGGCCAGCGAAATCACTTAGCCGGGTAGCGTCGACGGCTCGCATCTGATCGACGAGCACGCGCGTCCGAGTCCCGTCCATCTCGATCTCAGGCCGGAAAATGGCGGGCTGCGCGCTGGTGGAAGTCGGGGCGACGATGAGCGTCGACAGCAGAATCTGGTCGCTCTGAACCGCTACCGCATACCGCGGGCCGCGCTGCTCGTGTCCGGTTGCGTCCTTGGCCGGGCGCAACCGGTACAGGTCACCACGCACTGATCTCGTCCAGCGCCTCGTTGACTGCCTTGATCTCGGCCAGGTCATCCGGGTCTTCCCGCAGCCGCCCGGCGTCGCGGGCAGCCTGGGCGTACAGGCGTGCGTTGTACTGCGCATGGATAAGCTCGCGGATCGCGTCGGACAGATTCCCGTCTTCGGCCAGCTGTCGAAGCTCGGCCATCGTCTGCTCGTCGGCGCGAAAACTGATGGTAGTGGCCGTCATACAACCATTGTAAGACAGGCATAGCGCTAAGCCACCTCATACTTCGGCCGCGAAGTCGGCGTTGCCGAAGGGCCACCTTCCACTCGCCGTCCTCGCGGCGATAAACCTGAGTGGCCCGCAAGCTGAAGGTCCGTGGCTGGCCGTCCATGGACACGGATACGCGCTCAAGGCCGGCGCAGTCGTGACCCAGGCCAGGAAGTCGTCGCGGTCGGTCATCTGCTCATCATGGGGTCGGCGCAACGGCTGGCCTAGGCCGCTGACCACGGAGCGCTGCTGGCTGTTGGTGACCAGCCCGGTAATACTAGATAAGCTAGGTCCTGGGCGATTTTGGTAAGCCGAGCGGTAGTATTACCGGTGTGAAATTGAGTGTCAGCCTGCCGGAGGAAGACGTCGAGTTCATCGATGTCTACGTGAAGGAACATCGCGTCGGCTCTCGCTCCGCGGCCGTGCACGAGGCCGTTGACCTGCTGCGAGCCGCGCAACTGGCCGATGCTTACGAAGAGGCCTGGGCCACCTGGACGTCTTCCGACGACTCCGAAGTCTGGGACGCCACCGCGGCCGACGGCCTGGGCGACTGAATGCGGCGCGGCGAGATCGTCAGCGTCAACCTCGACCCGGCCCGGGCGGCCGAGGCCAACAAGACCCGCCCCGCCGTCGTCGTCAGCAACGACGCAGCCAACGCCACCGCCACCCGGCTCGGCCGCGGCGTGGTCACGGTGGTCCCGGTGACCTCTAACATCGCGCGCATCTACCCGTTCCAGGTGCTGCTGCCCGCCGCCGAGACCGGGCTGCCGCGTGATTCGAAGGCACAGGCCGAACAGGTCCGCTCGGTGTCCGTCGCCCGGGTCGGCCGGCGCCTCGGGCAACTGCCCACCGGGCTCGTCGCCGAACTCGATCGCGCGCTCCGGATCCAGCTCAGCCTTTTACATCGATATTCGTCCACCATAAACGTCTGACCGGTGCGCAACATCGAGGACGATGACGGTGTGGGCCGCGTCGTCGATCCGGTAGCGGATGCGCCAGTCACGTCCTCGGCGGGCCGAGCGCTGACCTACGTACTCATCCCGCAGGGGGTGCCCAATGCGGTAGGGGTTGTCCAGCAGCGGCCCGGTGATGAACTCGGCCACGGCGACAGCGACCTTTCCGGCAGCTGAGCAAGCGCGCGTTGCGCTCGGGGACCAGCACGACGGTCTTGTGGCCGGGGCGCTCGACGGCAACCGGACCGTGGCCTGCCTCGACCACCTCGGCGGCGGCGGTCAGCCGATCGGAATCCCCACGCTGTTCATCGCTCACGACATTCAGTATGGATCCACGCCTCGACCATGGCGAGCGGACCGGATCGTCAGGCGGCCGAACGGTCCTTGACCGGCCGGCGGCGAAGGCTGGCGTCCAGCAGTGCGGGCGGCCGGTACTCCTGGTCGAGGGGGCCGACGTCGGTGCCGGGCGGGACGATCTCGTCGATGCGGTCGAGGACGTCGTCGGACAGGGCGACGTCGACGCCGGCCAGCAGGTTGTCCAGCTGGGCCTCGGAGCGGGCGCCGAGCAGGGCGCTGGTCACACCCGGGTGGGCGATGGTGAACGCCATCGCCAGGTGGGTCATCGGCATCCCCGCTACCTCGGCGATCGGGATCAGCTGCTCGACGACGTCGAGGCGGTGCTCGTCGTTCAGGTGGCGGAAGAACCGGGCCCGGCTCAGGTCGTTCGGCTGGCCCTTGCGGACCCGGCCGGTGAGCAGGCCCTGGCCCAGCGGGCCCCAGACCAGCACGCCCAGCCCGTAGCGCTGGGCGGTCGGCAGCACCTCGCGCTCGATCCCCCGGTTGAGCAGCGAATAGGCCGGCTGCTCGGTGCTGAACCGTTCCAGGCCGCGCCGCTCGGCGACCCACTGGGCGTCGACGATGTCGGAGGCCGGGGTGTTGGACGACCCGATCGCCCGGACTTTGCCGCTGCGGATCAGATCGGAAAGGGCGGAAAGCGTCTCCTCGATGCCGGTCGACGGGTCGAGCCGGTGGACCTGGTAGAGGTCGATGTGGTCGGTCTGCAGCCGCCGCAGCGAGTTCTCGACCGCGGTCATGATCCATCGGCGCGAGGTGCCCTGCTGGTTGGGGTCCTGGCCGGCCGGGCGGCCGAACTTGGTCGCCAGCACGACGTCGTCGCGGTGTCCCTTGAGGGCCTGGCCGACGACCTCCTCGGAGTCGCCGTAGGCGTCGGCGGTGTCGACGAAGTTGATGCCGGCGTCGAGCGCCTTGTGCAGGATGCGGGCCGAGTCGGCCGGGTCGGAGTTGCCGACGGTGGTGGCGAACATCAGCGTCCCGAGCGCATACGGGCTGACCTTGACCCCGGTCCGGCCCAGGGTGCGGTACTGCATGACGCTCTCCTGCCGTATCGTGGATTTAAGCGGAAAGCTCTTCCGCTACTATACGGAAAAGCTTTCCGCTTTGCCAGCGGGACGTTCAGCGGAGGACCCTGGTGACGGAGAACGCGGCGACCCGGCGGCGGGCCGACGCCCAGCGCAACGTCGGCGCGCTGCTGGAGGCGGCCAAGGCGGTGTTCGCCACCGCCGGCGTGGACGCCCCGGCCAAGGAGATCACCGACCGGGCCGGGGTCGGGGTCGGGACCCTCTACCGGCACTTCCCCCAGCGCTCGGACCTGGTCCTGGCCGTGCTCAAGCATGAGATCGACGCCTGCGCCGACGCCGGCCCGGAGCTCAGCGCGGCCAACCCGCCAAAAGAAGCACTGTCCGCCTGGATTGAGCGCTACACCGAACTGGTCGCCACCAAGGTGGGGCTGGCCTCCGCGCTGGAGTCGGCCGACCGCGCCCACCAGGTCATGCGCGAGCACTTCTACCGGCGCATGAGCCCGGTGCTGGACACGCTGCTGGACGCCGCCCGGGCCGCGGGCGAGATCCGCGCCGACGTCACCGCCGGCGACATCCTGCACGCGGTGCCGTTGCTGTGCCAGCCGGTGCCCGGCGAGGGCCCGGGCTACGGTCTCCACCTGGTCGCCGTGTTCGTCGACGGTCTGCGGCCCTGAGCACGGCCGACGCTTGTGCGGGCCGGTCACAGAAACTACCGTCAAAACGACTATTTGTTACCAGGTGATCCGGAGGAGCTGCCGTGCCCGCGAAGATCCCCCAGCCGCTCGGCACGCTCATCTCGGTCACGAAGTTCGCCAGCGAGCACCGGATGCTCCCCAGCCCGGCCAAGGTCCTGGTCACGCCCCACGACGAGCGGCTGAAGCACCACAATCCCAGCTGGATGGTCAAGCGCGGCCCGGCCGTCGGCACCGAGGACGTGGTCGTCGCCGGGCGCGGCGGCCCGATCGCGGCCCGGGTCTACACCCGGCCCGGCACCCGGCCCGGCGCTCCGGCGATCTTGTTCATCCACGGCGGCGCGTTCATGGACCTAGGCCTCGAGCACTGCGACAACGTGCAGCGGGGGCTGGCCCACCGGACCGGCTACGTGGTGGTCGGGCTGTCCTACCGGCTGGCACCCGAGAACCCGTTCCCGGCCGGCCTGGACGACTGTGTGGACGTGCTGCAGTGGATGCACGACCGCCGCCCGGGCGGCCTCGACCCGGAGCGGATCGCGGTCGGCGGCGAGAGCGCGGGCGGCAACCTCACGGTGGCCCTGTGCCTGTACGCGCGGGACAACAACGGCCCGAAGATCGCCCACCAGTCGGTCTACTACCCGTTCACCGACACCACGCTGTCGTCGCCGGACTGGGACAGCGGCCTGATGCCGGGCGTCAACCGCCGGGCCGGTGAGCTGATGGTCCGGCTGTACGCGGGCCCCGAAGCGGCCAACCCGCTGGTCAACGTGCTCGGCGCCGACCTGCGCGGGCTGCCGCCGGCCACCGTCATCACCTGCGGCCACGACGTGCTCCGGACCGACGGGACCCGGCTGGTCGAGGCGCTGCGCGCGGCCGGCGTCGAAACCCTGCACACCCACCACGACGACATGCCGCACGGCTTCCTGATGCTGTCCCGGCTGACCCGGCGGCCCGACGAATCGATGGACGAGATGGCCCGCGAGGCCGGCCGGCGCCTCGGCTCGGCCGAAAGCGCTGACTCGGTGACATCTTGATCATCTAGCGTCGGCCCGGCCCGGCGCCTGGCATGCTGGGGCGGGTGGATGAAGCCTTGACGCCGGTACGCGACCTGACCGACTCCGAGCAGAACCAGGCGGTGCTCGACGCGGCCGACACGCTGATCAAGGATGAGACGGCGCTGGCGCAGGTCACGGCCACCCACGGGCCGGCCGTGGCGGCCGAGGCGCTGGCGGTGGCCCGCTCGCGGCAGCGGCTGGCCGAGCTCACCGGGCCGATCCACCTGAGCGTGGTCTGGGCCATGTACGGCGAGACCGGGCGCATGGTGCCGCGCTCGGTGCACCCGCACGGGGAGGACTTCGTCCGGGCCAAGGTCCGCCAGCTCGACTGGCTGACCGGCGGCCTGCCCGCCGTCACCTGGAGCATCATCGCCGTCGACGACGGCTGCCCGGACCAGCCCAGCAGCGCCGACCTGATGACCGAGATCGCGGCGGCCGAGGGCTATCCGAAGCAGGGTCACCGCAGCGTCACCGTGCTCCGGCTGGCCGGCATCATCGCCGGCGACGTCTCCATCAGCCCCGCGTTCGATCAGCTGACCTCGACCGACGAGTCCCGCAAGGGCGGCTCGATCCTGGCCGGGCTGGCGGCCGCGGTCCGGACCGGTCCGCCCGGGGCCGACGGCGCCGGCCGCCACGTCGTCGCCTACACCGACGCCGACCTGTCGGCCAACCTGGGTCAGCTGGGCTCGCTGGCGGCGCCGATCGTGACCACCGACACCGTCGTCGGCGCCCTCGGCCAGCGTTACGGGCTGGCCGGGGCGGTCCTGATCCGGCCGGACGGCCCGGTCACCGAGCCGCAGAGCACCGGCGGCAAGCCCGACAAGATCATTGTGCTGTTCCGCCACTTCGTCCGGGCCACGCTGATCCCGTCGCTGGCCCCGGTGCTGGACACCCAGGCCGGGTTCAAGGCGTTCGACGCGGCCGCGCTCGGCCCGGTCCTCGGCCAGATGTCGTCGTTCAACGAGACCTTCGACGTCGAACTGCTCATCCACCTGGCCCAGCGTTACGGGCCCGGAACGCTGGTGGTCGAGCCGATCGTGTTCACCGAGGACTTCGCGGCCACCAACTTCCCCTCGGTCGATCCCGGCTCGCGCCACCTGGCGATGATCCAGCAGATCGTCGACGTCTACGACCGGTTCGTGGCGCCGGTCGAGCCGGTCAGGGGCCCGGCGGCCGACCTGCTCGACCTGGTCAGGAAGCTTGACCTCGACGGCTACGTGACCCTGATCGAGCGGCTGCGGGCCGAGGATCAGGGTGACCCGACCTTGTTCGACCGGCGCTGGCCGGTCTCGCACCTGCGCGACATCCTGGCCGGCTGACCCCGGCCGGACGGCTGGCCGGGTTACTCGACCTTCAGGCCGGCCTCCTTCGCCAGCCCGGTGAGGTAGGCCAGCGCGACCTGGTACTCCTCCTCGAAGCCTTCGCTGGCCACATCCAGCCCGTGGTAGGCACCGTGGGTGTGCCGGGGGCCGCGCGACACCCCGGGGATGTCCTCGAACTCGAGCGAGATGACCCCGTCGAATCCGGTGTCGGACAGCGCCTGCATCAGGTGCCGCCAGTCGATCTTGCCCATGCCCGGCCGCCAGTGCACGTTGGTCTCGCCGTCGTTGTCGGAGAAGTGACAGTGCAGCACCCGGTCGCCCAGCCGGTACACGGTGATGTGGGGCAGGTCGCCGACCGGGTACAGGTGGCTGGGGTCGACGTTGACGCCCAGGGCCGGGGAGTCCACCTTCTCGATCAGCCGCAGCAGACCCTCGGTGTTGGCGCCGTACCGGAACGGGTGCGGCTCCAGGCTGTAGCGGATGCCGGCGTCCTCGGCCGCGCGGGCGCACTCCCGCAGCCCGGCCACGTAGTCCTCGTAGTTCTGGGCCCAGTCCAGGTCACGGGGCACCTCCTGGGAGAACGTCTGCACCAGGGGCCGGTCGGCCAGCTGCGGCATCGACAGCGCGAACGGGAAGTGCACGACCGTGTTGATGATCGGCGACCCGAACGCCACCGTCTTCTCCACACCCTGCTTGAACAGGTCGACCGCGGCCGCCCGCAGAGCCGGATCGGGGCTGGACAGGTTCGGCGTCTTGACCACGAACTGGGAGAGCACCATGCCTTCGTCGTCCAGGATCGCCCGCAGCTCACGAACAGTCTTGTCCGTGTAGTACTCGGTGAAGGCGGCGTCGTCCCAGGCGATCAGCTCGGTCGCCCGGAACCCGGCCCGCCCTATCCGCTTGATCGTGTCGTCGTAGGGCTTCTCCCACTTCCACGGCCAGATTGACGCTCCGAAACGCACCGCCAGCACCTCCACTGCATCGTTGCCTCACCAATAGTGGTCACTTAGATACAATTAAAACGTAGCAGCTGGTTTACTTTTCAGGAAGACCCGCGGCCCCTGCGAAAAGCGCGAAAGGCAAACCATGAGCAGCCCAGCCGACGCCCCGCGGGCGGGGGAGCACCCCGGCCCGGAAGCCGCCCTCCAGCTCGCCCTCGACCTCACCGCCCTGGACCAGGCGGCCGACCTGGTGGCGGCCCTGTCGCCCCGGCTCAGCCGGATCGAGGTCGGGACCCCGCTGGCCCTCGCGGCCGGGCTGGCGGCCGTCGAACGCCTGCGCCCGCTGGCGCCGCCCGCGGCGGTGATCATCGCCGACGTCAAGATCTGCGACGCGGGCGAGAAGATCGCCCGCCGCGCCTACGCGGCCGGCGCCGACGTGGTCACCGTGGTCGCCCCCGCCATCGACGACGTCACCTGGCGTGGCGTGCTGGCGGCGGCCGCGGACCGGCCCGACCCCGGCGGCCGGGCGGCTCCGGTCCTGGTCGACACCGTCGGCGCCCGGCCCCACCCGGCCGCGCTGGCGGCTCTGGCGGCCGCCGCGGCCGCGGCCGGGGTGGCCGTCGACCTGTGCCTGCACCGGCCCAAGGTCAATCCGCCCGGTTTCGCCGAGCTGATGCGCCTGCTGGACGGCCACCGCTCAGGGTTCGCCCAGCTGGCGGTGGCCGGCCAGCTCGTTCCGGCTCAGGTCCGGCCGGCCCTCGAGGCCGGGTTCGGCACGCTGATCGTCGGCGGCGCGGTGACCGGCGCCGGCGACCCGGCCGCGGTCTGGGACACGTTCCGGGCCGAGGTCCAGGCGGCGGGTCGCTAGCTCGCCTGGCCCGGGCTGGGCGGCGGCAGGGCGTCCGGGCGCCCGGTCCACCGCTCCAGCGCCGCCGCCAGCGCCCGCCTGAAGATTCCGGTCAGGGTCGATGCCGGGGTCGAGCAGCCACTGCAGCTGCAGGCCGTCCATGGTGGCGAACAGCGACCGGACCTCGGCCACGATCACGTCGTCGCTCATCTCGACGGTGTCGCCCGCGTGGGTCGTTTGGTCGACTCGGCCGACAAGGTCAGGAACAGCTCGATCAGCCCCCGGTCGGCCTGGTTGAACACCGCCACCTCGCGCCGGGGTCACCCCGACCTCGTCGGCGATCTGCCGGAGCGAGCCGCTGGTGAACCCGTAGGAGGCGAACACCCGCGAGGCCGACTCGATGATCTCCCGCCGTCGCCGGATCCCGTTCTGGTACGGCCCCCGGGGTGCGGCGCCGGCGGGTGGCTTGGCCTCGGTCACGCTGCCACCCCGTCACCAGCTGCGAAAAGTTACCCGAACTGTACCTTTCAGCCGGTGCGAGTTGGCTCAAGCCGGGCTCAGCTGGCCGGGCCGTGGCCGGCCTAGGCTGGGACCATGTTCGACGTACCTGAACTGGACGGCCTGCCCGAGGACCTGCGCGCGCGAATCAAGGAGGTCGAGGAGAAGTCCGGCTTCGTGCCCAACATCTTCCTCACCCTGGCCCGGCGGCCGGCCGAGTGGCGGGCGTTCTTCGCCTACCACGACGCGCTGATGGACAAGGAGACCCCGGCCCTGAGCAAGGGTGACCGGGAGCTGATCGTGGTCGCCACCAGCGCCGAGAACCACTGCCTGTACTGCGTGGTAGCGCACGGTGCGATCGCCCGGATCCGGTCCCGCAACCCGCGCATCGCCGACCAGGTGGCGACCGACTGGCGGTCGGCCGAGCTCGACGACCGCCAGCGCGCCATCCTCGACGTCGCCGTCCGGCTGGCGGTCGAGCCGTGGACGGTGACCGACGAGATCCTCGGCTCGCTGCGCGCCCACGGCCTGACCGACGACGACATCTGGGACGTCGGCTCGATCAGCTCGTTCTTCGCGATGTCGAACCGGCTGGCCCACCTGACCAAGACCATGCCGAACGAGGAGTTCTACCTGATGGGCCGGGTCCCCCGGCAGCCGTCCTGACCGGCCCGGAGGTCACCGACCAGGGCGGCGATCTCCGGCTCGCGGCCGCGCCGGGCCTCCGGCCACTCGTCCACCCGGTCCCACCAGTACTCCCGGGGCGTGCCGGGGTAGCGGGGGATCAGGTGGACGTGCAGGTGCGGCACCCCGTCGCCGATCACGGCCGCGTAGACGTGCTCGGCCCCGGCCACCTCGCGCAGGGCCCGGCTGGCGCGGGTGCACCACCAGCCCACCCGCTCCGCCTCGGCGTCGCTCAGGTCGGCCAGTCCGGGAGCGTGCCGGCGCGGCTCCACCAGCAGGTGCCCCAGGTAGACCGGGCGGCTCGCCCGGCCCGGGGCGTCCGGGGACAGGTGGGAGACGACGATCAGCTCGTCCTCGCCGACCGGGCCGCCGGGCAGCAGCGGTCCCTGTTCCTGGTGCTTACGGCAGACGAAGCACCCGTCAGCCGGCGTCAACGGTGAACACCTCCGGGAACCGGGCGGCGGGGCCGAGGGTGTCGAGGGCGGCCGCGATCCGGCGTTCCTCGAAGCCGAAGTGCGACTCGAGGATGGCGGTCAGCCCGGCCAGCTCACGCCCGAGTGTGCCCGGGTCGGCCGGCGTCGCCAGCAGGTCCCGGACCCGCGCCAGGATGCCGGCCACCAGCGTGTGATCCTCGGCCAGCTTGGCGATGACCGGGGCCAGCTCCGGGTGGGCGGCCAGCAGGGCCGGGAACAGCTGGCCGTCCTCGCCGGTGTGGTGGGTGTGCACGGCGGCGCAGAAGCTGAGGCAGTGACCGGGCAGGTCCCCGGCCCCCGGGCCGGCGACGGCGGGGCCGGCCGCCACCTCGCCGCGCAGCGCGGCCAGCCGCTCCCGCAGGCCCTGGTGGACTTCGGCCAGCTGCTCGCTCAGCGCGGTCAGGCGATCGGGTAGCACGGCCTCATCCTAGAAGCAGACCCGGGTCACAATCCGGGCGTTATTGGCGCCGGCGGCCCGGCTCCGGGCCTACCCGGGCGGTTGGATGACGCATCATGGTCGGCACATTTCAGGCGCTGGGCGTGTTCCTGCTCGCGATGCTGCCCGGCGCCCTGTACGTGTGGGCGTTCGAGCGCCAGGCGGGCGGCTGGGGGCTGAGCCTGTCCGACCGGCTGCTGCGGTTCATCGGTACCTCGGCCATCTTCCAGGCGGTCGGCGCCCCGATCAGCTACGTGCTCTACGGCGACTACGTGCGGACCGGCCAGGTCGCCCGGGGCGCGGCGCTGCCCTGGTGGCTGTGGGCGCTGGTCATCGCCTACGTGGTGGTGCCGACCGCCTGCGGGCACGTGGTCGGGCACGGCACCCGCCGCCGGCGGCCGTGGGCGCTCAAGGTCACCGGCCCGTCGCCCGCCCCGCGGGCCTGGGACCACCTGTTCGGCCGGGAGGGGCTGACCGGCTGGATCCGGCTGCGGATGAAGGACGGCGGCTGGATCGTGGGGGCCTACGCCCAGTCCGACGCGGGCGGACTGCGCTCGTACGCGGCCGGCTACCCCGAGGACCAGGACCTTTTCCTCATCGAAACGGCGGAATGCGACCCCGAGACGGGCGCGTTCATAGTGGACCAGCAGGGCGCGCCCCGGCTGCGCGGCATCAGCGTGCTGGTCCGCTGGGAGGAGGTCGCGTACCTTGAGTTCATATCGGCTTGATGGAGGGGCGATGGCAGACCCCCGCGACGAAGAGCGCGGCGGCTACGGGGCCGGCGACCGCAAGGTGTCCGAGCTGGCCAATCCGCCCCGGGCGCTGACCACCCAGAAGTCACCCGCGCGGGACGGCGAGGACGGTAAGGCCTGACCGCCTGCGGGTCGGCGCCTGCCTGTCGCTGACCGGCCGCTACGCCCGGTTCGGGACCCAGGCCGCCCGCGCCCTCGGCGTCTGGGCCCAGCTGGACGGGCAGGCCAAGGTCACGGTGGCCGACGATCACAGCGACCGCGGCGCCCTGACCAGTGCGTTGCCGCTGGTCGCGGCCGACTCCGACGTCCTGCTGGGACCCTACTCGACCGGCCTGCTGCGGGCGGCCGGGCCGCTGGCGGCCGAACACGGCTGGCTGCTGTGGAACCACGGCGGAGCCGGCGACGTGACCACCGGCCCGCCCGGGCATATCGCGTCGATCCTGTCGCCCGCCCGCCGCTACGCCGAGCCGTTCGTCGAGCACCTGGCGGGCCGCCCGGACCGGGTGCCGCTGTGGATCGCCCACGGCCCGGGCCGCTTCGGCCGCCAGGTCGCGGCCGGGGCGGAAGCGGCCGCCCGGGCGCACGGCCTCCAGACCGCCCGGCTCGACCACGCCACCAGCGGGCCACCCGGTGCCGGGCGCTGGGACCTGTTCTGCGCGGGCAGCTTCGAGGAGGACGTCGACCTGATCGGCCGGGCCCAGGCGGCCGCCTCCCCGCCCCGGCTGATCGGCGCGGTCGCGGCCGGGGTGCGTGAGTTCGGGACCAGCGGGGTCGACCCGGCCGGGGTGTACGGGGTCGGGCAGTGGTTCCCGGGCCAGCCAGGGGCCCGCGACCCGCGGATCGGCCCGGCCGAAGACGACTTCCTGGCCGCCTACGCGGCCGCGCACGGGCCGGTGCCCGACTACCCGGCGATCCAGGCGGTGGCGGCGGCCGCGCTGGCCGCGCACTGCCACCGCCAGGCCGCCCCCGGCGACCACAGTGACCCCGGCGACCTCTGGCAGGCGGCCCTCGACCTGGACACCAGCACCCTGTTCGGCCGGTTCCGGATCCGCCCGGGCGACGGCCAGCAGGAGGCCCACCGCACCGTGCTGGTGCGCTGGGACCGCCAGCAGCCCGCCCTCGTGCTCAGACCTCGGTGAGGTCGACCACCGCGGTGCGGATCTGGGCCGACAGCTCGTCGCCGGGCGGCAGCACCCGGTCGGCGCGGCCTGCCGTCTCGGCCAGCAGCGTCCGGGCGTCACCCAGCCGTCCGACCTCGCTGTAGGCGATGGCCAGCCGGTAG
>Ga0213875_10000460_pt1 | contig 35213 bp, 46 predicted proteins | sample BarmaccomBMRX_R8_FD_160105 | JGI IMG/M metagenome (GOLD analysis project Ga0213875, IMG submission 160105) | Root-associated microbial communities from Barbacenia macrantha in rupestrian grasslands, the National Park of Serra do Cipo, Brazil - RX_R8 | ecosystem: Host-associated > Plants > Roots...
GCGCGGGCTGGGATCGGCCGCTACCTCGAGTTTTACAACGCCGTTCGCCCGCACTCGAGCCTTGGCTGCCGAACACCGGACGCGATATACTTCAACCAGCCGCTTCTCGCAGCGGCATGATCACCCGCCGGCGATCCACTTAACGAGCCCGCGAGGCTGTTCAGACAACCCGAGCCACCTCTCTTCACGGCAGCCAATGCTACCTTCACCTTGAATGCCGGGCTGTGATTCCGGCGTGGTCGCTTGCTCATCATGCCTCCTGCTCGCAGCCATCATGGCTGCCGTCAGGCCGCCAATCTGCTCATCCCGTTGTTCAAATCCCCGAGCCATTTCTCAGTTTAACTGCGTTCGGTTCGACGGGCAGTTGCGCTGGCGTTCTATTCTTTGAAGAACTGCGGCGTTCAAAACCGCGACCGGCGAGGCTCAGGCAAACATCGCGACGCTGCTCAGCACATAACGCACAAGGTCGCCTTGCCCGCGCGTGCCGGTTTTGACGTAAAGGCGTTTGGAATAGTTCCGGGCCGTCTCGAGCGTTAAACCAAGCGCCTTTCCCGCCTCAGCAATCGTTTGGCCGTCCGCCATCATCAGCGCTAATTGCGCCTCAGTGGCGGATAATCCGTTCAGTGCGGCGAGCGCCGCCGCCTGGTCCGGGTTGGCGACTGGACGCACTCTGCCAATTGCGACGAATGCCGGGTCTGACAAGGCCTCCGACTTCAACGGCGATGGCAATGCCAGCAGTCTGATATCAGCCTCGTCACCAAGTCTGACTGCCGCGGGCCGCGTCACTGGTTTCATGCACGCTTCGCGACCTAAGCGAGCGACGCGTCGTTCGGCCTCTCCCGAAGGCCAAGACAGGGTGGTCGGACGCGGACCGGCAAGCTGCGATCCATCTGTGCCGATCACGCCCCAAATGACGCCCGCCCGTCGCAGCAAATCTTCGGCCACGCCGGCGCGCAACCTTGCCCGCTCCAACTCCGCAACATTGCGAAGAGCGATGGCCAGGTGCGGCGCTAAACGAGTGAGCAGCGCACGTTCGCTGACCCCAAAGGCGGATCCGGTGCGGATCAGCACCACGCAGCCGTTCGTACCACTTCGGTCAAGAAAACGGATGGCGCAAAGGTGAAGCGCCGGCAGCCTGGCAGATCCCATCGCGGGATCGGCGATCAACTCCTCGGTGACGTATGCGCGCGCCGGATGCATCCGGGCAAAGGGGATACTGGTGACAGCCTCCTCCTGGACAATACCGCACCAATGCTGCGTTGCTCGAACCAGCGAATCTTCGCCTGCCGCGATCAAAAATACGGCACTTTCCGCGCGTGTGTACGCTCGTGTCCGGTTGAGGAAATCATTCCAAGGCGGTGTGTCGTCACGGCCGGAATGCAGCGCCTTTAGCAGCTCATCGTCATCGACTCGGCTCAGCGACATAGCCTCCCATATGGGAAATTCGGGGGCCAATCATAGCAGTAGAACTGGGGCGAACGCTACAAAGCGGCCTGGGAGATGATGATGCTGTTCGGGGGCTTCCCGTCGAACTCGGAAAAGGACACCCTGGCGACGGATTCATCATGGTGCCGAAAACAAGCGCCCCGGAAGAAGGCGCTCGGAGCTTGAAGCAGCCATGAAGAGTAGAAGGTCGCGGCGCGCCGCCGATCCCGATTTCACAGTCTTGGCAGAAGGTCTGGTGTTTCCTGAAGGTCCGACCTGGTCTGCCATGATGGGGCTGTCGTGTACGGAGGTTTTGGGACAAAGGCTTACGCGCATTCGACCCAATGGCAGGACGGAGATCATTTCCCAAATAGAAGGCGGCCCCAACGGCGCCGCCATTGGTCCTGACGGCCGATATTACATCACCAACAACGGCGGCTTGACCGCCTTAGACCTGGATCGGCTGAGCCGAGGAGATGACGATCCTGACGCACCTCCGCCCGGGGGAAGGATAGAGGTAGTGGACCCCTCCACCGGTTCGAAGGAGACCCTCTATGACCAGTACGCATCGATCCCGGACTACGGGAAGGTGATCAGGGGCACCGGCGGCCTCCGCAAGGGCCGCATCGCGAAGGACGCGACGGGCAAGAGCGGCGGCTATCGGGTGTTCAGCTTCTACCTCGATGCCCGCAACCCGGTGTTCCTGCTCTGGATCATCGACAAGACCGAAGACGAGAACATCACGGATGCGGAAGCGGCGGCATTCAAAGGTTTGACCAAGCAATTGAAGGAGGCGTGCAGATGAAGAAGGAAAATTTCGACGGCATCATCGCCGGCCTCGAGGATGCGATCGCCTTTACCAAGGGTGATCACAGCCGTGGCAGGATCGTCGCCGGTCCGGACGTTCGTTCGATCCGTAAGGCGCGTAAGCTGACTCAGGACGGGTTCGCCAAGACCTATCACTTCCCCGTCGGCACCGTGCGCGATTGGGAGCAGGGGCGCCGGCAGCCCGATGCCGGTTCAGCCACGCTGCTCCGAATGATCGAAGCGGACCCGAAAGGCGTCGAGAAGATCCTCGCGAAGGTCGGTTGAGCCGAGGACACCATTACGGACCTAGACTCGATCCCATTGACGGCGAATAGCTACACTATGTTGCCCTCCAATGTCGGCTACGTGGTCTATGTCGATGAGGCAGGCGATCCCGGCGTCAAGCAGAAGACTGCCAGCGCGATAGCTCATGCGTCTGAATGGTTCGTCATCTCGGCAATGGTTGTAAGCCTTGCGCGCGATCGCGACGTTCCCATGTGGGCCGAGGACATGCGAGATGCTGTTCGGAAGCCCTCGCTTGAGCGATTGCACTACCGAAACCTGTCAGCTCCAAATCAGCTGCGCATTGCGCGCATGCTGGCGCGAAAAGACCTGCGGCTCTTCACGATTGCCTCTCACAAGACGAATATCCGGGGCTACCAGAACGCTCGTATGGGCGGGAGCTTCGGCAGAGGCGAGTTCTACAACTGGTGTCTCCGGCTACTACTAGAACGCGTGTCAGACTGGTGCGCGCGTCGATCGTTGAAGCAGTCGGAAGAGCTGGAGGTGGCCAAGATCGTGTTCTCCGAGCGGGGCGGTCACGATTACGATCACCTCTACGGCTATCTCGATACCCTCGCGATGCAGGCAGAGAACCGCACGACCTTCATCAAAACCAAGGAGATTGTCCCGGGCGTTCTACAGACGCGGCACTGCTCGGTGATGCCCGATCACAAGATCGCCGGACTTCAGCTCGCCGACATCGCGGCAAGCGCGTTTTTCCAAGCCGCCGACAGTCTATTGCCCAAGCACTCCCTAGCCGCCGCGAGCGAGCTCAAGGCGCGCACGGCGATCGGCCCGAAACAGCGAGTGGCGGCGGAATACGGGCTCTTGCGTCTGCCCTTCCGCCACCAAGGGGAAATTCCCGAGGCAGATCGGCCTCTGTTCGAAATGTTCGGCTACAGCTGGGATTAGGTGGCGGGCCCTGGCCCTCTTGCCACCGGACGGAAGATAGGCCGCCATCCCTTGGGCAACCATCCGGCCGGCTGCCGTCACGCGCGCGGCGATCAGGCCAAGGGGTGCTCCAGCGCATCCCGCCGATACGCAGCTTAATCACGAACAGTTTCTACTCAACCTGTCGCCGAATTCGCTCGACTCGGCTCAACCGGCGGGGGACTCGATCCGTCGCAAATGACCGTTCGCGATGCGGCGCTGCTCCTGCGCGCGCTCCACGCCTGCCGCCTCCTAATGGTCGAACGTCGGCGGACACTGACGAACGCGGGCGGCCTATTTCCCACGCCGACGGACAACCGCGGACGAACCGCGCTTTCATCAATCGTGCAGAAGCGTCCAGCGTTCCCGCCCGGCCGCAGAAGGAGAGGGCATGAAGGTGAGGGCTGCCAATGATGGCAGAAGGGAAAATAGATATGAGCAATCCACGTCTATGGCGCACGAAGCCGCGCACGTCGAAACCGAACAGCAGGCAGAAGCGGAACGGGTTGTTCCTCGATGCGCACCCGGACTGCCAGCGGTGCAGTCGGCAGGCCGCCGAGGAAGCGCACCACGACCTGCCGAAGGGCCATCCGCAGCGCTATCTCTGGCGCTACATGAGGGCGCTCTTTCGGATCTGCCATGTCGCCGTGCATCGGCGGTCAGCCCCGGCCCGACCGCGGCGTCGCAAGCGCTGACCTAGAAGGGCACGTCGTCCGCGGGATCGTCCTGATCGGCCGGCACGGTCCACGGGCCCGAGTATGGCACGCCGCTCCAGAAGAACGCGCGGCGGCGTGCCACTTCCTTGATCTCGGCGATCATCTCGCGGGTGGGTTCCCCGACATAGTCCGCCTGCCGTCTGAGAAATTCGGCCTCATCCTCGGTCAGCTTGAAGCTGCCGGTGCGGTCCGTCAGCAGGCTTGCCACCCAGCGCGGCCAATTGAGACTGGTGACGCTGTAATCCCTGAGCGAGCCCGAACTCTTGTTGTCGCGGGTGTTCGCCAGCGAATAGAGGAACGAGTGCACGACATATTCGAACTGCACGTCGAACGACCGAAGCAGCTCGACGAGTTCCGCGACGTCTTCCGCAAGCTGCGGTGACCGGTCGGTGGCGATCTGCCCTGCGAGAGCCCGGGCGCGCTCAACCTCATCGTCCGAGGGGATGCGATCCTCGGGGAAGACGATCATCGCTCACCACCCAGCCGGCGGATGCTCTCCACCGAGATCAGCGTGCGGCCACCGATCTTGATCTTGTCGAGCTTGCCGTCCTCCATCAGCTTGTAGACGGTGGTGCGCCCGACGCCGAGCATGCGCGCAGCATCGTCGACGGAGACGTTGACCGGATCGGGTCCTTGGGCCGCTTCCCCGGAGAACAGATCGCCGGTGTCGTTGGCGGGCCTGTGTTTGCGCGCGGGCTTGGCCGCCGGGGCGGCATCCCGCTCTTGCGGCTCCGCGGCGGCAACCGTCCCGGAGTTGTCGAGCGCAGCAGCTGCACTGTCCGGGCATGTGATGGGCGACGGCGTTGGCGCTTCTCCTCCATGCCGCTCGGCAAGCCTGGTCACCGACTTCTCATCGAAGCTGATGCCCACGATCGACGTTGCCGGCCGGCCGAGCGGGGTGGCGTCGCCGACCAGACGGACGCTGCCCTTCTTCCACACATCATCGAGCTTTCCCTCGACGATGATCTGTCGCCAGAGATCGCGATCCATGCGCGCGTCGCGCACCGTGCCGCGCTCCACCCAGGGAGCCTGCTTTTCCACGACGCGAGCATAGGTCTTCACGACGCCGCCGGCCGCATATTCGGCGAGCGCTTCCGCCAGGGCATCGTCGTCCGCAATGGAGCCGACGATCTCCAGCGCCTTCTTGGGGTTGATCGGATTGTGTGCAGCCAAAGGTTCCTCCCCCGAGGATGCGGCCCACTCGACCGCGAACCCTGCGCAATGGGCGGAGGAGGTGAAAATCCCGCTAGGGAAAAGGCTTACCGGTTCCTGCTCATCGCCGAGGGGCGAGGAGCCGGCTTGAGCCCATCAGCTTTGACACGGACCGCTCCATGCGCGGGATCGTTAAATTCCACCGGCACCGCCCAGCCGCTGTCGAGTGTTCCGCCTGTCTCTGCATCTCCTGCGACGAGGGGCACGGGATCGCCGGCAACGACCCCTATCCCAAAGACGGAATGGCTCACGCGGTCGCCGAATTTATATGGCGGTGCCGACGGGGCCGACGGGGCAGCCATCTTGGACTGCGGCACTCCCAGTCCCGCTTCGATCAGCCTGCGGATCGCCTCCGGGCGCCCGGGCTCATCCACCTGCTTTTGGGCCCAAGCATCAATGCGTGCGGCAAGCTCGGCCGGCATGGTGAAATGTTGTGCGACGGTGTCCTTCTTCGGACGACCCCGCCCGCGCAGCGATGATTTTTCTGTAGAGTTTATTGTTGACGGCATCGCTATTTCTCTGTAGAGAGAAATGCGAGCCGAGGCAAGGCGGCAACCTTGCTCCCGGCTCTGACCACCACTCGCTTACTAGGAGCGAAACGATGGCTACCCACAGTCTACCCGCCCCGTCCGGGCGGGCAATGCCCAGCTTTGCCCATCTTCAGGCGATGCGCGCCGCTCACGTCGAGCGTGTCGCCGCCGCGGCCGAGCGCCGCATGTCCAAGAGCGTCGCCTTCGAGGGAATGCCGGGCGGCATGCCGTCCAAGCTATTCGCGGCCGGCTGCTTCCTCGCCGCGGCTGGCCTCCCGATCGAACAGTGCGATGGCGAGCGCTGGTTCGGCGTCGAGCCAGCCGTATACACCGAGATGCTCACCGCGAACGCCGAGGTGGGCGAGCAGCTCGTCGAGGAGGGCCGGAAGGCATTCTTCGGCAAGTGGAAGCCGATCGTCAGCGCGGAACTCGCCGCCGAGATCGAGCGCAGCGTGGCCATGTCGAACGCGTGGGACGAGATGGCGTCGGCCGCAGGCAAGTTCGACGGCTCTTTCGAGACCGCTAAGGAGCGCTTCTGGGCGCTCGCGGGGATGGCTCATGCTTGAGCCCATCCGCACCAACCACGTCGCGCGGATCGATGCCGGCATCGCCGCTGCGTCGGTGCCCGCATGGCGCCGCCGGCTGAGCAGCTTCGGCCGCGCCGTCGTCAGCGCGGTCCGTGCGATCGAACCTCAGCACATCCGGGGCAAGGTGTTTATCGAGCGGTGCGATGGCCGGGGCAAGGGATTCGCTCGCTTCGTCGATGTCGACTTCCTCGGTCTCCATCTCAGCCTGACATACGGGCGCACGCCCGCGGCGCGGGAGGGCTGAGCGATGGCGACCTATGATGACGCTCGGGCCGTGCTCGGCGCCTGGAAGCTGGACACGGGCGCGCTACCGTTCGGCGATGCAAATAGCCACGACGCTGGCGATCGTGCGCGCCAACTGCTGACGCAAGCGTCTTGCCTACTCAGCATGATGGGTGCCGCTTGCAGCGATGCGCGGGCGCTTACCGGCGCCGGCAAGGGCAGTGAGTTTCACGCCCGCAACAGCGAAACCATGGCCCGAGCCTTCGATGGAATCGGCAGCTTGGTCGATCTCGCCAACTTCCTGCTGGAGGATTGATGATGACCCCCACCTGGACCGAAGCGCTGGAAGCCTATCAGCGCGCGACCTCCATCTGCGAGGCGATCGATGCTGAGCAGCACGTGGAAGCATTCGATGAAGCGGCAAGGCGGCAGGGTGTCGTCATTGAGGCTGCGCTGCAAGCGCCTGCGCCTGATCTCGCCGCCGTCGCGACCAAGCTCCAGATCATGCACCGCGACGGCTATCAACATATGCTGGCGCAGGTGCTTGCAGATGTGGAGCGGCTGGCGGGCGGCCCTCCCTCCACTGCGACGGCGGAAGCGCCATGGGGATCGCGAGACGGCAAGGTCTACCGGCTGCCCGCCGCCTTCCCGGGCGTCAGCGACGCGGTGAAAGCCGCGTTTGCTGGCTATCGAGCGGCATATTTCGCGCGTGGTGATAATGCCGGCGAGGGCCTGAGCGCTGCGGCTGCAGCGATCGCGCAAATTCCCGTGCGCTCGCTCAGTGACCTCGCGGCCAAGGTCCTCATGGGCGCGTTAGAAAGCAGCCCGGGTCATCGCGGCGATCAGCTCGTCGTCGACCTGAACGCCATGTCGACGGATGGCGCGGCCGACATCCTTCTCGCCTGTGCCGACGATGCGCTTCGTCTTCGTGCCTCTGCGGAGGACCCGAGGCTCGCCGAAGCCTTCGAGGCATATCGATCTGCGCTCTGGGCCCTGAAGGTCCCGATCGATGATCTGTCCGACGAAGCCGCCGCGCCGTTCTACGCGCAGATGGACCCGGCGGACGTGGCCATGAAGACGGTGCCCGCGATCACGACGGCTGGCGTGATCATGAAGCTTAAGCGCGTGTTCGTGGCGTTCGCGGGCGAGCAATGGTCGGACCACGCCGTGTTCGATGGGCGGCCGACCGACTTCGACACGCATGTGCAGAACAGCGACCTCTACCAAGAGATGTTCTGGCGCGCGATCGAGGACCTCGAGCGCATCGCAGGATCCGAGGTGCGGTCATGAGCGTCAAACAGCGATGCCGCAACTGTCGCTACTGGGATGAGAACGGCGGCTTGGAAAACGCCGAATCCGCGATCGATGATCGCCATGGTGAGTGCGTTCGACACCCGCCAAAGGTGATTGGAGAGGTGTTCTCACGCATTGCCGCGCTCAGGGGCGTGGGATCTGGATTATCCTCGCCGGACATGGTCGATCGCGCGTCCGCGACGATCTACCCCGTCACGTTTGGCTGTATGCGCTGCGGCGAGTGGGTCGCAGCTCGACAGAAGGGGTGAGACATGGCCTCTTCTATCGTCACGAAAGCGGCTTCAGCCGCACCCTTCGACCCGCGGCTGTGGCTACAGACATTCGTATCGATCGGCGGCAGCTACGCTCTCACACCCGAGCCAGATCGGCGCATGTGGCTTTTCGTCGAGCGGTGCGATGCCGAAAACCTCGCGACCGTGATGGCGCAGATCGTTGGTCACAAGGATCGACAGGACGCGGTCAAGCTCGTCATCGAGCAACGCCAGCTTGGAACGATGCCAGCGTGACGCAACCTCGTTTCTCCACTCGCCCCCGGCGCCGTCGTCGCCGGCCATGGTGTCGGCGCGATTCCCGCCCGCTGCCGCCCGCCGTCTCGGCGCTCCTGGCCGCAATCCCGAGCCTGCCTCGGCCCGTTCTATCACGGCTCACCATGGCGATGATCGATCGCATGGACGAGATGGATGGTGATTGCGACATCGAGGACGACGATCCTGCAGGCGATCCGCTCGACGCCGGCGAGTTCGAGGCAGGCAGCCATCCGAACGACGTGCTCGTCAAGACGCGGCCAATTTATGGCGTCGACCAGTCGCTCGGCCCCATCAACCAGGACGACGCCTGGCAGGAGCATCGGCGCAACATCATGAAGCAGGCCGAATGAGAAGATCGCCCTGAGTCCTGAACCCGAGCTTCCTCCGCATTCGTCCCAGCCTCGGCGTCGCTGCCGAGGTGACGCACCCCCGCGTCCTCGGCGCGTTCACCGCTTCCGCGAAAGTCTCGCCGTTTCGGAGGCGCACAGCGGCGCCGAATGGTGGCTCCAGACGTATCGGCGCGCATTCCCGCGGCTGGCGTCGGCCGTCTCGGTTCGCGAAGATGGCTGGGCCCAGCGCGCCGGCGTCGACCGCGTCCTGACGCTGGCGTGCGGCCGGGTATATACCGTCGACGAAAAGGTGCGCACGGAGGACTGGCCGGACGTGCTGTTAGAGCAATGGTCAGACGAGGCTCGGCGCTCGCCCGGCTGGGTGCAGAAGCCGCTCGCGTGCGACTTCATCGCTTACGCCTACGCGCCGTCCGGCGTCTGCTATCTGCTTCCCGTTGCGCCGCTCCAGCGAGCCTGGCGGCAGCACGGCCGGGATTGGATCAGGCGCTATGGGCAGGTGCGCGCGCAAAACGAGGGCTATGTGAGCGTTAGCGTGCCGGTCCCGCGCCCGGTGCTCATGTGGGCAATCGTCGACGCGATGATGGTCACGAGCGCCTCTTAATCGGCCGGAGGCACGGGCTCCCCGAGCGGCTCGGCCGGCGGCCCGTCCGGCGTGTCGGCGCCCGGCGGCGGGTTCTCGGGCATCTCAGGCGGTAGTTCGCTCGGTCTCGTTGCCATCATCCTATCCTCCCGCAAAATTCCCGCCGCCATCTGGCTCGCCCTTTTCCTCGATCTCTTCAGATGCGTCAGCCTCCGGCTCGGGATCGGTCACGGTTTCCAGCAGCGTCGGCTTCGGCTCGTCCGCTGAGCCTCCGATGTCGGCGTTCTCGTCGCGCGGCTTGGGCATGGCGCACCTCCGCCGCCCTAAACGCACAGCAATCGAAGCCGAGCCGCAATGATGCGACTTTGGGCACCTCGCGAAAGCCGTTATCGGAGAGTAGATGCTATTCTTCGCGCTCTTGCTCGGCGGCGATGCCCCTTCGGCGCCGACCGCCGGCCCAGTGGCCGCAGCGATGGCCACCTATGAGCAGGTTGCCCGGACCAGCCTCGCAAACGCGCCACAGGCTGCGATCCCGGTTTGCGCGGCCGTCTCCGCGGCGTCGCTTGAGCACGATCCATCCGGCGTGCGGGCCATTGAGTCATATAAGGGGCCGGGCCACACGATATTGGGTCTCGAATGCCAGGGGTATCTGCACGGAGTCGTTGATGCGCTGTCGGCAGCCGGGCGCAGCGCCAAGCCATGACAGCCCGCGGCGCCGACGTAAGCAATCGTCGATGCTATGATGTTAGCGGTATGAGCGAAGCAGCGAACGACCGAAGCGCAATTGATCTCGTTGAGTTCGCGAAGGCATTACCTCCGGAGCATCGGGCTCTCGCCGGCGCGATCCTCGCGTTGCGCGACGCTCAATCGTCTAGGACAGACCTGCACGTCGCGTTCGATTTCGTGACGAGCCTTCGACAGATCCGCGAACCTGCGATGCAGGCTGGCGTCGGCAAACTTGCCGAAAACTGCGCTCTTGCGCTCATGTATGGCGCCATCGTTCTCTACACGCGCGCGACGAAATCGGAGTCCGATCACCGCCGGACGTTCGATCCGCGCTCGAAGTTCGACGACGAAGAGAAAGCGGCGCACACGATAATCTGCGGCCTGCGAGATGACGCTGTGGCCCACTATGGGCCTGGCACGCCCTACGCTGGACCGTCGTGGCAGGCGGACGGGGTTTTCGCTGTTCCGCCGGATGGCCAGATCATGACTGCCAGTCGGCGGCTGATGATCGTGCCCAGCATGATCGATCTGCTTGAAAAGCAGGTGCATCGCGCGCTCATGATCGCGGACAGAGAAGTGCAGACCCGCAACGAGGCGGTGGCCAACACGCTGACTGCAGCCGGCTCTGAAGACGCTACGCTATGGCCGTTGGCACAGCGATTCCGGGTCGACCTGAAAGTGTTCCTGGAGAGCGAGGCGGCGGCCGAGGATGTCTTGTCGGGCTCGCGTCAGGGCTATCGGCGCGGGACATCGCGGCATTGAGATCAGTGGAAGTCGATCGGGCGTTCGACTGCCGTCACGCTCTCGATCCACGCGGGTGGAATTGCGGCTTTCACCAGTACGTCCCACCCCGAACGTTCCGGCGACTTCAATCCCTCAGCCTCCAGCATCTGATCAAGCATGGTTGGCGCCAGGCGCAGATCCCCGAACGTGCAACAGCCAAAGGCTGGAATGTTGAAGGTGACGATGGCCGGAGTGCCGATCGCTTGGATCGCCGCCTCGAGGCGCGGCGACGCTATGTAGGCGAGACGCTGGATGACCTCGCCCCCATAGTGAGCGAAGAATATCTCACAGCCGCCATCATGCAGAAGGGAGCGGATCGGGACACCCCATACCTGGTGCTGACGGTTCTGGAAGAACGGGTCTCGCGTATCGACATGAGCCACCGTCGAGTCGAAATCGTCAGCTGACGCGATTTGGCCAGCGGCTACCAAGGCCCGGCGCACGGTAGCGATTTGGGAGGTGAGATCGAGCGGGCGAAGGCCGTCGTCCAAGATGGTCTGGAAGTCGAGAAGGCGGGTGGCATGGAAGACGCGCAAGCGAGCGCCCGCAAGCGCGTCGGCAATCATCCACTCGGCCGCCCTCGAAGCCGGTGCTGGCGGCGGATCCTTGAACCAGCAGTCGCTCGATAGGTCGAAGGTCGTCCGCGCCGCTCGCTCAGATGCGATCGCCGGCAGAACTGGCCTGAGACCCGTCACGAGGCGGTTCGGCCATGTTGACGGGTAGTCGAGATCGACAATCATGGGCATCAAGTAGGCTGCCGCTTCACGTTCCGATCGCTCTTGATGAGTTGAGTATCGAAGTGCCGGCGCACCGGCGCGCGCATGCTGAAGCTAGGTCGGACGCCGCTCACCGAACAGAAGCCAGAAGGCTTTGAACACCGGTAGCAGCGTCTCGTTCGTGAACGTTTCGACAATCAGGTCCGGCAACCGGGCGAAGTCGCGCCAGGCCGGCTTCGTCGCATAGCCATCGCCCGCGGTGAGCCGAAAACCTTCGGTACCGCTCACCGAACTCGAAACTACCCAAGGATCTTCAATTCCGAACGGAGCCAGCTTGGCTGCAATCGCGGTCCCCATGTCGAGCAGTCCCTCCTCGAAAGATTTGGGCCAGACGAGCTTCATCTCATCGCCGTGTAATCCCTGCCGAACACCGCCAACGGTCCACGCGGCATCCAAGCGGCCGGTTCGATGCGTCAGCGCGTAGGCTCGGACCGCGCCCTTGTCCGACGGTGGAGCGTGCACCAACGCCCCCTCTAAAGTTTCCATCCAGAAGACGCTGCCGCTTGGCTTGACAAACATGACGGCCTGCTCCGGCCGAATGTCTAAGTCTCGCCGCTCCCGGAAGAAAGTGACAGGCGATATCGACACGATCGCTCTTGGAGCTGCCTCGATCGGGTAGGGCACATCTTTGCCGTCCGCGCCGGCAACGGCCTCCTCATGTAGGCTGCGGAAGCGCTTCGGTAGCGCGTCGCTTTCAGTGAAGGCGGAGCGCAACTCGTGCGTGTCCATCTCATATTTCCCCCGGCTATTGCGCGTGAAGAAGCGGCCGCTGTTCTTGAAGCGAATGCGGTGGGGCGCCGCGAAGCTGGCCGGAACGCGCATGACGATGACGCCGGTGGCACGAACCGGCACCCATCGTGTCTTGATGCCGTTGACCCTCGGCTCAAGCCCGTCTCGGCATATGTTCTCCAGTCGCAGAATGGCTGCATCGACGTCGCTGGCGCCTACTCCCGACACCTCGGAAGCAACGCCAGCATTGTCCAGGATGCCGAACAACAGATCGCCGCCCTGCGCATTCGCAAGGGAGCTCACGTCCGCTAGAAACTCTTTGACCTCGTCGTCCTTGCCGCCGGGCAGGTCGCGTTTGAACTCCAGATCTCGCCCCTCACTCCTACCGGACGAGACGAGCTGGTCGATGTCGGCCTCGCTGATGGTCGGGAAAGCCGCCGAGATCATCGCGTTCGCATCCACCGAGTTGATCGCTGCCGGGCACGGCGCAAGTCGGCGCATACTGGAAGCGGCGATCGTTCGCCACTCTTCGCCCTTGTTCGCCGCTGACCGCGTGATCGTGTGGGATAGAGCGACGGAGCGAGATCAGATTACCGCGCGGTTTCTAACTTAAAATCAACGTCTTAGCTATCAAGGAATGGTGCCCAGGGGCGGGATCGAACCACCGACACCGTGATTTTCAGTCACGTGCTCTACCAACTGAGCTACCTGGGCACGGGAGCGTTGGAGGGGCGCCTATAGAGGCGGCTCGGGCGTGCTGTCCAGCCTCGCGTCAGCGTTTTCGACGTCCTCCGGATCGGCCGCGCGATAGCCTTCGCCGAGCCAATTGAGCAGGTCGCGATCGCGGCAGCCGCGGCTGCAGAATGGGACATGCTCCGCCGCCGCCGGTGCGCCGCAGAGCGGGCAGAGCTCGCGGCGACAACGGTCAGGGGTGTTCGACGGCGACATAGCCAGCGGATATGGCGAGGCTGGCCTCGGCGCGCAACATAACCGGCGCGCCGAGCGATCGCGCGAGCCGCTCCACCCATTCCGGCCGCGCCGTGATCCGGTCGACCAGCGTGGGCGCTGCGACGAGCGTGCGCGCACCGATGCCCCGGCTGTGCTCGGCGGCGCGCAACAAGGCTCGCGCCGCAGCGCCGGTCCGGTCGGCACGCAATTGCTCGGGGATAGACGGGCGCTCGCGCCGCCGCACGATCTGCAGGAAGCCGAAACCGTTGACCGCGGTGCGTTCGAAGGGCTGCGGCAGCACTGCGTCGAACGCGGCGGCGGCGGCCTGGCGATCGGCCTTGGAAGCTAGCGTCGGCAGATCGATGCCGATCGAGCCGCCGATCCCCAGCCTGCGGATCGCGCGTCCGGCTGCGCCGGCGCCGGCGATCGCGAGGGGCAGCGGCGCGAGCGCGCCATCGACGTCGAACAAGGCCATAGCGGGCGTCAGCGACAGGCGCAGTCGACCGCCGGCAAAGGCGATCTGCCCGCTCGCCGCTTCATCCAGCAACTCGGACCAGCCGGATTGCTCGAGCCGATCGGGATCGCCGGTTCGGAGCCGATGCACCGGTAAGCCGGTCGCGCCGATCCGTTCGAGCAGACGCGGTGCAGCCCGCGGCACCGCGTCATCGGTCGCGGGACGGGCGAGCGGGAGCTTCGGATTGCCCGGCTCCGGGATGGCTTCGCGTACGATCTCGACGAGGATGTGGCCGCCTTCGCCGATGCCGCGCGGGACCGGACTCACCAGAGCCTCGCCATCCTCCAGGCGAGCAAGTGCGCTCGATGGCGGGACTGGGGGGCCGAGCCGCGCGGCCATCACCGCGCCGACGAGCGGCGCCGTTTCGTCGAGCTCGATCGCGGCCTCGATGATCGTGCCGCCGTCGACGAGCGCGGCACGGTTTTCGCCGATGCCATCCTCGTAGAGCCACTCGGCCATCAGCCGAGCGGATAGCCGGCGGCGGTGAGCAACGCGCGCGCCTCGAACAGCGGTAAGCCGATGACGCCGGAATGGCTGCCCGCGAGATAGCGCACCCAGGCTTCCGCGTGGCCCTGGATCGCGTAGCCGCCAGCCTTGCCGCGCCATTCGCCGCCGGCAAGATAGGCGTCGATTTCGATCGGCGAAAGCCGCTTGAACGCGACGATCGTCGTCGTCTCGCGATGGCGCGCGCGGCCGTCCGCTCGGATCAGCGTTACGGCGCTGTGGACGCGATGGCGTCGGCCCGAGAGCAGCGCGAGGCAATTCCGCGCGGCCGCCTCGTCCTCCGCCTTCGGCAGGATGCGCCGCCCCGTGGCGACGACGGTGTCGGCGGCGAGCACGAGACTGTCCGGAAAGCGACGCGCCACCGTCGCCGCCTTGGCGGCCGCGAGCCGGCGCGCATGGATCAGCGGCAGCTCGCCGGGAAGCGGCGCCTCGTCGATATCGGCGGGATCGACGGCATCGGGCACGACGCCGATCCGCGCGAGCAGGTCGAGCCGCCGCGGCGAGGCGGACGCGAGGACGAGGCGCATCGGCGCGACGCGCCCGCCGCTACTTGAAGCGATAGGTGATGCGGCCCTTGGTCAGGTCGTAGGGCGTGAGCTCGACGAGCACCTCGTCGCCGACGAGCACGCGGATGCGGTTCTTGCGCATCTTGCCGGCGGTATGACCCAAAATCTCGTGGTCGTTCTCGAGGCGGACGCGGAACATCGCGTTCGGCAGCAGCTCCACCACCTGGCCGCGCATCTCGAGCAGTTCTTCTTTCGCCAAACCTGTCGCTTTCGAGCTGAGGTAAAAAGTGCGCCGCCCTTAACGCCTGGAGGACGCAAAGGGAAGCATATGCCCCAATCTCGCCATGCGCGGCGGCTATTGACCGCGTTGTCGATCGGCAAATAACAGAAACGCCATGCTTTCGCAGAAGACCCGCTACGCGCTGCGCGCGCTCCTCCACCTCGTCGAGAAGGGCGGCGAGCGGCCCATCCAGATCAGCGAGATCGCCGCCGAGCAGCGCGTGCCGCGCAAATATCTCGAGCTGATCATGCTCGATCTCAAGCGCGCGGGCCTCGTCTCGAGCCAGCGCGGGCCCGGCGGCGGCTATACGCTCGCCCGTACACCCGCCGAGATTAGCTTCGCCGACGTCATCCGCATCATGGATGGGCCGATCGCGCTCGTGCCATGCGCCAGCCTCAACTTCTACGCGCGCTGCGGCGATTGCCATGACGAGGCGAGCTGCGCGATCCGCAAGGTGATGGCGCGGGTGCGCGAGGATGCGGTGCGCGTGCTCGGCGGCACCTCGCTGGCGGATGCGGCGGCGATCGAGATCGCAGCCTGACGCACGTCAAGCATCGCTAGGCCGACCCCAAGTTTTCCCTCATTCCCCACCGGCCAACTCGGAAATAGGTTCGCGAGCGATCGGGAGGGTGGATTCGCATGCGTCGATTGTCGTGGATGGCCGAAATCGCGCAGCGCCGCCCGCTTTTCCCGAACGCTGTTTTCGCGAACGCCAAGCGGTGACTCCCTGGCGACACTTGCGGCCCGGCGCTCGTCGCCGGGCCGTTTTTTCCGTGGCTCGATGCGGCGCCGCCGCGACGCTGCGCGGCATCGCCTGATGGCCACGGCTGCGCTTCTCGTGCCGCGGCGCAAGCGCCGTTCGGTGATCCCGGGTTTCGGGCTGACGATGGGCCTGACCGTCGTCTGGCTGTCATTCCTCGTGCTGATCCCGCTTGCGGCGGTCTTCGCGCGGTCCGCCGGTCTCGGCTGGGGGCATTTCGTCGACGTCGGCCTCTCCGATCGAGCGATGCGCGCCTATCGGCTGAGCTTCGGCGGATCGCTCGCCGCTGCTGCGATCAACAGCGTGTTCGGGTTGCTCATCGCGTGGGTGCTGGTGCGCTACGAATTTCCCGGTCGCCGCCTGATGAGCGCGTTCGTCGATCTGCCGTTCGCGCTGCCGACGGCGGTTGCCGGCATCGCGCTCACCGCGATCTATGCCGATACCGGTTGGGTCGGGCGGCTGCTGCCGTTCCCCGTCGCCTACAAGCCGCAGGGGGTGGTTGTGGCGATGGTGTTCATCGGGCTGCCGTTCGTGGTGCGCACGGTCGAGCCGGTGCTCGCGGATCTCGGCAAGGGCATCGAGGAAGCGGCGGCGACGCTCGGCGCGGGGCGGCTCACGACCTTCTGGCGGGTGATCCTGCCCGAGATCGCACCGGCGCTGCTGACCGGCTTCGCGCTCGCCTTCGCGCGCGCCGTCGGCGAATATGGCTCGGTGATCTTCATCGCCGGCAACGTGCCCTACGTCTCGGAGATCGCGCCGCTGCTGATCGTCACGCAGCTGGAGCAGTTCGATTATGAAGGCGCGACGGCGATCGCGACGGTGATGCTCGCCGCCTCGTTCCTGATGCTGTTCGTGATCAACCTCATCCAGGGCCGTGAGCGCCGCCGCCTGGGGCAGGAAGCATGAGCCGCGCGCAGCATACCGCGCGCGCCGCCGTGGGCGAACCAGGGGCGGTGCGGCTCGTGCTGATCCTGCTCGCGCTCGGCTGGCTCGCGCTCGTCATCCTGCTGCCGCTGTTCGCCGTCTTCGCGCAGGCGTTCGCGCGCGGCTGGTCGACCTATCGCGACACGATCGCCCAGCCCGACACGCTCGCCGCGATCCGGTTGACGCTGATCGTCGCCGCGATTGCGGTGCCGGTGAACACCGTGTTCGGCATCGTGATGGCGTGGACGATCGCCAAGCATGACTTTCGCGGCAAGGATTTCTTTGTCAGCCTGATCGACCTGCCGTTTTCGGTGTCGCCGGTGGTGGCGGGGCTGTGCTTCGTGCTGCTGTTCGGACGCAACGGCTGGTTCGGGAGCTGGCTTTCGGCGCACGACATCCAGGTCGTCTTCGCGGTGCCGGGGATCGTGCTCGCGACGCTGTTCGTCACCTTTCCCTTCGTCGCGCGCGAACTCATCCCGCTGATGACCGCGCAGGGCCGCGACGAGGAGGAGGCGGCGCTGACGCTCGGCGCGAACGGGTGGCAGACCTTCTGGCACGTGACGCTGCCCAACATCCGCTGGGGCCTGCTCTACGGCATGCTGCTGACCAACGCGCGCGCGATGGGCGAGTTCGGCGCGGTGTCGGTCATCTCGGGGCACATCCGGGGCCAGACCAACACCATGCCGCTGCAGGTCGAGGTGCTGTACAACGAGTATAATTTTACGGGTGCCTTCGCGGTCGCCTCGCTGCTCGCCGGGCTTGCGCTCGTCACGCTCGTCGTCAAGACGGCGCTGGAATGGCGGCATCGCGAGCAACTCGCGGGCGCCGGGCACTGATCGGCAGCGGCGGGGGCGCATGACCATCTCCATCGAGAACGTCTCCAAGACGTTCGATACCCAGAGCGCGCTCAACGGCGTCAGCCTCGCTATCGAGGACGGCGCCTTCGTGGCGCTGCTCGGCCCGTCGGGATCGGGCAAGACGACGCTGCTGCGCATCATCGCCGGCCTCGCCGCAGCCGACGGCGGCCGCATCCTGTTCGGCGGCGAAGACGTCACCGAGCGGCCGGTGCAGAAGCGCGGCATCGGCTTCGTGTTCCAGCAATATGCGCTGTTCCGTCACATGACGGTGGCGCAGAACATCGCCTTCGGCCTCACCGTGATGAAGGGCAAGGACAAGCCCGATCGTGCCGCGCGCGACCGCCGCGTGCAGGAGCTGCTCGAGCTCGTGCGCCTGCCGGGACTGGAGAAGCGATTTCCGGCGCAACTCTCGGGCGGCCAGCGCCAGCGCGTCGCGCTCGCCCGCGCGCTCGCCCGCAATCCTTCGATCCTGCTGCTCGACGAGCCGTTCGGCGCGCTCGACGCCAAGGTCCGTAAAGAGCTGCGCATCGCGTTGCGCGAGATCCACGATCGGGTGGGGCTTACCTCGATCTTCGTGACGCACGATCGCGAGGAGGCGTTCGCGCTCGCCGACAAGGTCGCGATCCTCAATCTCGGCAAGATCGAGCAATTCGCCCCACCTCAGGAGATCGAAAGCGCGCCCGCGAGCGACTTCGTTCGCGATTTCGTCTCCTGATCTTGAAGTAGGCAGATCAGCTACGTCCGTTCGGCCTGAGCGAAGTCGAAGGCCAAGACGGCGGCCGCACTTCGACTTCGTTCAGTGCGAACGGGGTCGGCTACGACGTTAGTTATAATGCAGCCCGATCCACAGCGTGCGCGGCGTCGCGCGCTCGATCACCGGGCCGGTGATCGCCGTCTCGACGAGCGCGTTGGCAAGATTCTCGGCGCGCGCCGTGACGGCGAAACCATGGCCGAGCGGCAAACGCGCGCTGGCGTCGAGGGTCAGCGCGCGCTTTAGAACTTCGCTGTTCTGATCGTCCTCATATTGCGGGCCGACATAGCGCAGCGTCAGCGCAGCGGAGAGCCGTTGCGGCGGTTGCCAGCCGAGCGTGGCGGACGCCTGGTGGCGCGGCGTCTGCGCCGGCCGCAGGCCATCGAGGCTGGTGCCGGGCGCGCGGACATGCGGATCGGCGAACGAATAGGCCGCCGCCAGTCGCCAGTCGCCGAAGCTCAGCCGACCGCCGAGCTCGACCCCTTTCGCCTCGACCGCCCGCACGTTGCGGCGCTGGATACAATCACCCGTGGCGACGAGGCCTGGGCAGAGCGCATCGCGCGTCGCGTCGAACACCGTGACGTTGGAGATCGCGTCGTCGAGCCGGTTCCAGAAGACGGTCGCGCCGAGATGGAGCGCCGGCAGCGGATCCCAGTCGACGCCGCCGTCCACTCCCTTCACGGTCTCGGGCTTGAGTGCGGCGTTGGCGACGGTGCTATCGTTGCCCAACCGGAAGGGGCGATAGAGCTCGTTGAGCGTGGGTAGTCGCCAGCCGAGATAGCCGGCGCCGCGCAGCGTGATCGCGCTTGCCGGCTTCCAGGCGATGCCGGCTCGACCCGTCGGCTTCCAGCCGGCGCGGTTCGGATAGTGCGTTGTCGCGATCGGTGCGCGGCTGGCGATGACGCTGGTGCGGAGCGATCCGTCGTCGATCCACCAGCGGTCGATGCGGCCGCCGGCGGTGAGCGTCAGTCCGCTCGCCGGCTCGGCGCTGAGCTCGGCGAAACCGCCGGCAGTCAGCGTGCGGCCGCCGGCGATCCGCCGGTTGGAGGGCACGCCGGCGCTGAACATATAATATTCGCGCGTGCTTCCCTGCGTCTGGCGCGCATCGCTGCCGAGCCGGAGCTGGATAGCGTCGCCGAGCGGTGGCCGCACTTCGAGGTGGCCGCCGACGCCGGTGCCGGGCACGTCATACTGGTCCAGCGTCGCGGTCGCGGTGGTGCGCGCGGCGTTGACGCTGGCGAAGCCGCTCGTGAACTTGCGCAGCTGCGTATAAGCGAGCGCCTCGAAACCCCAGCGGCCGCGGCCGATGAGCCGCAGGCTCGCGTCCGCGCCGGTGGTCGCGTTGGGTTCGTACGGGATGCCGCGCGTGCGATGATCGTAGAAGGCGAGTCCGTTCGCCTGCAGCTCGACATCGGGCGCGACTGGGAAGGCGGCACGCGCGGCGACGCTGCCCTGGCGATAGGGCGCGCGACCGTCGATCGGCCCGCGCGTGCCCCGGGTGATCGGGATGAAGCCGTCGCCGCGGGCGTAGCTCCCCGCGAGAAAGCCGAAGCCGCCGCCAAGCGTGCCGGATACCCCAGCCTGGGCATCGACCGAGTTGCGGCTGCCATAGTCTAGGCTCGCCCAAAGCGGCGCGAGATCGGTGGGGCCTGCGCTCTCGAGCTCGATCGTGCCGGCGAGCGCGCCGGGCCCGTAGACGCCGCTGCCGCCGCCGCGCGTCACGCGGACCATGCCGAGCCGCGTCGGCGCGAGTGCCGCCCAGCTGATCCAGCCGCCGAACGGATCGGTTTGCGGCACGCCGTCGAGCAGCACGAGCGCGCGACTGGAGGCGTTGCCGCCGAGGCCCCGCAGCGTCGCGCCCTGGCTGGTCGGCTGCGCCGAGCGGCTGTCCGAGCGACGAAACTGCTCGAATCCCGCGGCGTCGCGCAGAATGTCCTCGAGCCGCCCGCTGGCGTCCTGCTTGAGCTGATCGCGATCGATGACGATGCTGTCATAGGCGGCGTCTCCCGGCGGCCGCGCGAGACCCGCGCCGGTGACGACGATCTCGCCACTGGATGCCGATGCGCTCTCGTCCTCCGCGCGTGCGGCCGTACCCGCCAGGAGGATCAGTACGAGGGCGGCACATCGCTTCACGCCGACGCCCCTAGGGTTGGCGCCGCGCGGCGACAAGCTCGGTCGAGGTGACAAATCGGAAGGCTGCGGGCAGGGAGCGCGGATGGCGGTGACGTTCGGCAGTCGGCGGGCGCATATCTCGATCGCGGCGGTGCTGATCGTCGCGCTCGGCTTGGCGTCGGCGTTGCTCCTGCATCGGCCGCAGGCGGGCGTGCATCGTGCGCCGGCCGCCGTACGCGTGCAGCGCTTACCGGCCGCGCCGCCGGTGCGGGCGGCGCCGCCGGTCGAGCTGAAGTTGTTCGCGCCGGTGAGCCCCACCGATGCGCGCGCGCTGAACGATCGCGTTCCGTTCGTCGCCGGGCCGGTGAAGCCGGCACCACCGTTCAAGTTTGCGGGTCCTCCCGTCGATCGCGCCGCCGCCGAGACCTGCCTTGCCGCTGCCGCTTATTATGAAGCGGGCGACGACGCCGAGGGCGAGCAGGCGGTCGCGCAGGTCGTGCTCAATCGCCTCCGCCATCCCGCTTTCCCCAAGACGGTCTGCGGCGTCGTGTTCGAAGGCGCGGAGCGGCGCAGCGGTTGCCAGTTCACCTTCACCTGCGACGGCGCATTGGCCCGCCGCCCGAGCGAAGCCGCATGGAACCGCGCGCGTGACGTCGCCGATCGCGCGCTTTCCGGCTATGTCGACAAGCCGGTCGGCACCGCGACGCACTATCATGCCGCCTATGTCGTGCCCTACTGGAAGGCGTCGCTCGACAAGCTCGCTGCGGTCGCGGGCCAGATCTACTATCGCTGGCATGGTGCCTGGGGACAGCCCGCCGCGCTCGCGCTGCGGCCGGCGGGCGGGGAGCGGCTCGATCCGCGGCTGAGCGCGCTGCCGGGCGCGCAAGCCGTGCTCGTCGGCGGCGGCGATCAGCTCGACGTCGCCAACGCCGCCGGCGCGGCGCTGCCGTCGCTCAGCATCCCGGGCGTGCCGCGTACCGCGCTGCGGGGCAGCCTCGTGCGCGCGATGGACGGCGATGCCGGGCAATATGTGCTGCAGCTCGCGTCGTCAGGTGGCGCGAGCGGCTATGCCGAGATCGCGCGGGCCATCTGCCGCTCGCGCGCCGATTGCATCGTGATGGGCTGGCTGCGCGCCGATCATGTTCCGGCGAAGCTGCCGGTGCTGCCCGCGCGAATGCAGTCGATGGCGTTCCTCTACCGCAAGAGCAGCATTCTCGATCTCGCCAAGGCCTATTGGAATTGCGGCCAGGTAGCGCGCGCCAACCGCAGCGACTGCCTGCCGGGAACGGCGCGCTAGAGCGCTATTCGATCAGCCTGAACCGCCTCAGCCGTTCGGGCTGAGCCCTTCGACTGCCTGCCAAGGCAGGCGCTCAGGATAAACTTCGATCCTGCGGATCGAAGTCGAAGCCTACGCACTGTGGCTACCCTTCGACTGGCCCCAAGGGCCAGCCTGTCCTGAGCGCCTGCCCTGCAGGCAGTCGAAGGGCTCAGGGCGAACGGGGAAAGGTGGATCAGTAAGGTCGAAAAGTGCTTTAACTTCCCTATTCCCCGATCGGTTCGTCCTGAGTAGCCATCGAACTCGTCGAATGGCGTCTCGAAGGGCGATTTCGCGCTCTTCGAGACGAGGCTTTGACAGGCTCAGCCTCTCCTCAGGACGATCGGCCGCTTGAAGAAACCTATGAGCCTCGCAGCCCGACCAGCGCACCGGCGATCGCTTCGGCGGTATACGGCTTCTGCAGCACGGTCGCGCGCTCGTGGACTGGCGGCAGCTGAAGCTGTTCGCCATAGCCGGTTGCGAACAGGAAGGGCACGCCGAGCGCCTTCAGCCGATCGGCGATCGGGAAGCTCGTCTCCTGGCCGAGATTGACGTCTAGCAGTGCGAAGTCCGGCCGTTCGCGATCGAGCTGCTGCTGCGCTTGCCGAACGGTCGCGGCGGCGAGCACGCGGCCAGCCCCGAGCGACGCCAATATGTCCTCGGCGTCGAGCGCGATGATCAGGCTGTCTTCGACGAGCAGCACGGTCTCGCCTTCGAACGGAGTTTCGCTCGTCGACAGGGCGATCGCCTCCGGCCTCGGCTCGGCAGCGTGCCCTGCCAGGCGGCCTTCGCTGACATGGCGATGGGGGACGCAGAAGTTCGCTTCCAGGCCCTCGCCAAGGTAGCGGACCTCGGCCTTGCCGCCGAGATCATAGGGGATCGAGCGTTGGATGATCGTCGATCCGAACCCGGTCCGCGTCGGCTGCTTCACCGGAGGACCGCCGCGCTCCTGCCAATGCACGTGCAGGTCACCGTCGTCGTCGAGCCGCCATTCGACCGCGACACCGCCGCTGTCCGACAATCCGCCATATTTGGCACTGTTGGTCATAAGCTCGTGGAAGACGAGCGCGAGCGTCGAGAAGGCCTGCGGATTGAGCAGCACGTCAGGCCCGCTCGTGCGCACGCGATCCGACTTGTCGCCCAGATAGGCGCCGGCCTCGGTCTCGATCAGTCCGCGCAGCGATCCCGGCCCCCAATGTTCCGCGGTGATCTGGTTGTGCGCCCGGGCGAGCGCCTGGATGCGGCCCTCGAGTTCGCCGACGAAATCCTCGATCGACCCGCTCGCGCCGCGCGACTGGCGGACGAGCCCGCGGATCAGCGACAGGATGTTGCGCACGCGATGGTTGAGCTCGGCGATCAGGATCGCCTGGCGCTCACCTGCCTCGCGCCGCTCGACATTGGCTTGATCGGAAATGCGCAGCAGGATCTCGACAAGCGCGCCGCGCAGCATGTCGGCAACGCTGATCTCCGCGGCGGTGAACGGCTGTGCCGTGCCGCGCACCAGCTCGGACCAGCTCTCGAAGCTCTTGCGCGGCGTCAGGCGCGGGCCGTTGGGGCCATAGTCGACCGACTTCTCGTTGGGGTCGCCGGCCCAGCGCACCGTCTTGATGATCTCCTGCCGGAACAGCACGACATAGTCGCGCGGGGAACGCGAGATCGGCAGCGCGAGCAGGCCGGCGGCGCGTTCGGCATAGCGCTCTGCCTCGGGCAAGAGATCGGCGATGCGGTGCGTCGCATAGACGCGCCCCGCCGCAGTGGCGTTGAGCGCACGGATCACGTCGAGGAACTCGTCCTCGCCAGGCGTGAGCCCCGACAGCGCCATGCGTCCGTTGAGATAGACGCCGACGCCATCCGCCGGGATCGCCTCGCCGAGGATGTCGGCGAGCCAGGCCGGCTCGGCGAGCAGCGATTCATCGCCGACCACCGCGGTCAGCAAGCGGTTCACCACGTCGCGGCCCTGCGCGACATAATCGCCGCGAGCACGCCGCTCGCGCGCCTCGAGCTTCATCGAGACCATCTGGCCGAACAGCTCGCACAGGCCGCGCCGCGCCAGGCTCGGCAGGCGCGGCGCATAATGATGGCAGGCGAACAGCCCCCACAGCCGTCCCTCGATCACGATCGAGATCGACAGCGACGCATCGACGCCCATGTTGGCGAGATATTCGAGATGGATCGGCGACACCGAGCGCGCCACCGAAAGCGACAAGTCGAGCGGCTGCCCCTTCTCGTCGAGCGCCGGCAGGATCGGCACCGGCGCGCCATGCACGTCGGCGATGACGCGGAACAGATTGCGCAAATAGAGCGCGCGCGCCTGCGCCGGAATGTCGGTATGGGGGTAGTGGAGCCCGAGGAAGGTGCCGATGCCGGGCCGCACCGCTTCCGCCGCAACCTCGCCCGAGCCGTCCTCGGCGAAGCGATAGACCATCACGCGATCGAAGCCGGTGAGGGCGCGCACTTGCCGCGCGCTGTCGCGCAGGAAGGCGTCGAAGCTCGGCGCCTGGTCGAGCCGCGCCATCAACGTGCGGATCGTCCCGGCGGTGTCGCCCTCGTCTTCCTGCGCCGTCTCGGCCTCGATGACGACCTGATGGCCGGAGATGTGGACCGCGACATCGAAATGGCGGCCATCGCCGAGCAGATCGACGGAATAGAGGCGCTCCGTCGAGTCCGCGCCGCGCAGCAGCGTGATGCGGTTGCGGATCGCATGGACCGCCTCGCCGGCGAACAGCTGCACGATCGGCGTGCCGAGCAGCGCGTCGGGCGGTCGGCCGAAAAAGGCTTCGCTGTTTGCCGAAACGCGCGCGATCATCCAGTCGCTGGAAAGCGCGATCAGGCAACCGAACGGCTGCACGGCGCCGAGGATGTGGATCGGCTCGCGGTCGCAGTTCGAAAGATCAACCCTGAAACCGACGTCGGTCACTCGGCAGTCCGCTCCAGCATCTCCCGGCCGGCGCGCTCGAACAGCGCAAAGGCCCGGGCCGCCGCGGCCCCCGCCCTCGCAGCTCGATCGGCGCTGTAGAGACGTTCTTCCAGAGTTTCCAGAAACTTCCGCCAGGCGCCCGGCGCTTGCGGCGTGCCGAGATAGGAGTTTGGCAGACCGTCGCCGATCTGGCGGGCAAGATAGGCGCCACCCAGTCGCGAGCCTTCGAGCACGTAGGCGGTGCCCCAGGCCTCGTCCGTATCGCTCAGCGGCGCAATCTCGAGCGGGGAGGGGAGACCGGCGCCCAACGCGCGCAGATCGGCTGTGAGCGCCTGGGTGCGTTTGCGCTGATCCCAGTCGTCGAGTTCCTGGCCCATGCCTGCCACCCCGGTTGCCGCTTCGAGCGGCGGCAGCGCCATCGCATGGGCGGTGAGGAAGCCGCGATAATCTCGCTCGAGCCTGAGGTCGAAGCGGCCGAACAAGGCATCGAGGCGCTCGTGTGCCTCACAGGTTTCCCCGCGCAGCGCGGTGAGCGCCAGCCCGGCCTGCCGGCTCACGCCGCGCTCGCTCCGAACACCCGCGCGAAGATCGTGTCGACATGCTTGAGGTGATAGCCGAGGTCGAACCTCTCCTCGATCTCGGCCGGCGAGAGCAGCGCGGTCACCTCCGCGTCGCCCTTGAGCAGATCGAGCAGCGAGAGCGCACCGTCCGATTCCCAGACCTTCATCGCGTTGCGCTGAACGAGGCGATAGGCATCCTCGCGGCTGGCGCCCGCCTGCGTCAGCGCGAGCAGCACGCGTTGCGAGTGGACAAGGCCGCCCATCTTATCGAGATTCTTCTGCATCCGCGCCGGATAGACGAGCAGCTTGTCGATCACGCCGGTAAGCCGCGCCAGCGCGAAATCGAGCGTGATCGTCGCGTCGGGCCCGATATAGCGCTCGACGGAGGAGTGGCTGATGTCGCGCTCGTGCCAGAGCGCGACATTCTCCATCGCTGGGATCGTCGCGCTGCGGACGACGCGGGCGAGGCCGGTGAGGTTCTCGGTAAGTACCGGATTGCGCTTGTGCGGCATGGCGCTCGAGCCCTTCTGGCCTGGCGAGAAATATTCCTCCGCCTCGAGCACCTCGGTGCGCTGGAGATGGCGGACCTCGGTCGCCAGCCGTTCGATCGAGGAGGCGATCACGCCCAGCGTCGCGAAGAACATCGCGTGGCGATCGCGCGGGATCACCTGCGTCGAGACCGGCTCGACCGATAGCCCGAGCTTGGCCGCGACATGCTCCTCGACCGACGGATCGACGTTGGCGAAGGTGCCGACCGCGCCCGAGATCGCGCAGGTCGCGATATCCGCACGCGCCGCCAGCAGCCGGTCACGGTTGCGGGCGAACTCGGCATAGGCCTCGGCGAGCTTGAGCCCGAAGGTGACCGGCTCGGCGTGGATGCCGTGGCTGCGTCCGATCGTGGGCGTGAGCTTGTGCTCGAAGGCGCGGCGCTTGAGCACCGACAGCAGCGCTTCCAGATCGGCGAGCAGGATGTCGGCGGCGCGCGCGAGCTGGACGGCGAGGCAGGTATCGAGCACGTCCGAGCTGGTCATGCCCTGATGCATGAAGCGCGCCTCGCCGCCGACATTCTCGGCGACCCAGGTGAGGAAGGCGATCACGTCATGCTTGGTGACCGCCTCGATCGCGTCGATCGCCGGCACGTCGATCGCGGGGTTCGTCTCCCACCAGTCCCACAGCGCCTTGGCAGCGGATTTCGGCACGACGCCGATCTCGGCGAGCGCATCGGTGGCGTGCGCCTCGATCTCGAACCAGATCTTGAACTTCGTCTCCGGCGCCCACAGCGCCGTCATCTCCGGGCGCGAATAGCGCGGGACCATGGCTTCATCCTTTAGGTGTGCCGGGCGCCTAGCAGAGCCGTTCCGCCGCTTCAATCGAAGCGCGAACGGCGGCGGAACGATCAGGGCGCACGCGCGCTGTGTTGCAAGTCACACCCTCTTAAGGGGTGGCGTGCAATGATGGCTCTCCCCGCGACCCTCAGGTCGCCAGGCGAGGAAGACGAATATGGCTCGCACCCTTTCGCTTATCGCGCTGTTCCCAGCGATGATCGCCGTCACACCGGCGACCGCGCAGGCGGTTGGCACCTCGGCCACGGCCGCGGCCGCCGCGCAGGCGGCAGACCCGGCGAGCAACGCCTCGCAGGTTTCGTTCGCGGACGCGCCGCAGCCGCACAGCGTGCGGATCGCCGGAAAGACGGTGGCGATCGATTCGCTGCCTTCGAACGGCGACGTCGATCAGGGCGCCAAGGCGGCGTCGAAGCCGGAAGCCAAGTCGAAGCCGCGCGCACATCGCTGAGGGATCGCTTGACCGAACCCGCGCGGCTCGCGAGGATCGCGCGATGGCGCGCTGGACGACTTCAGACATAGCGTCGCTCGGTGGCCGCTCCTTCGTTGTGACCGGGCCGGGCGGGCTCGGTTTCGAGACCGGGCTTGCGCTCGCGCGCGCAGGCGGCGCCGTGATCCTGGCCGGGCGCGATCCCACAAAAGGTGAGGCGTCGCGCGACGCCATCCGCGCGCAGGCCGGCGAAGCCGACGTCCGGTTCGAGCGGCTCGATCTCGCTAGCCTCGCCTCGATCCGCGCCTTCGCAGAGCGGCTCGCCGGCCAGCGCGAGAGCCTGGACGTGCTCGTCAACAACGCCGGCGTGATGGCGTTGCCCCAGCGCCGCATTACCGCCGACGGCTTCGAGATGCAGCTCGGCACGAACCATCTCGGCCATTTCGCGCTGACGGGGCTGCTGCTGCCGCTGCTTCGTCGTGGCAGCAGCCCGCGCGTCGTCACGGTGAGTAGCCTAGCGCATCGCAACGGGCGGATCGCGTTCGACGATCTTCAATCGGAGCGGCGCTACAGCGGGTGGCGCGCCTATGGCCAGTCGAAGCTCGCCAACCTCCTGTTTGCGCGCGAACTCCAGCGCCGCAGCGACGAAGAGGACTGGGGAATTGCCAGCATCGCCGCGCATCCCGGCGCCTCGTCCACCGATCTGATGGACAACGGGCCGGGCAGGCGCAGTATCGCCGGGCGGCTGGCGCGGCTGTTCGCGCCGCTCGTCTTCCAGTCGGCGGCGCGCGGCGCGCTGCCGCAACTCTATGCGGCGACGTCGCCCGATGCGGTGCCCGGCGGCTATTATGGTCCCGACGGCTTCTCCGAGATGAAGGGCGAGCCCGCCGCCGCGCGGCGCACGATGGCGGCACGCGACGACGCCGTCGCGGCGCGGCTCTGGGCGGTTTCGGAAGAGCTGACCGGCGTCCGTTACTGATTTCGCTCCCCGCGCCGACCCGAGCGTCCCGCGCCAAGCGGGGTGTCGAGTGTCGCGCCTTCGCCTGCCACGATCGGGGGCCTTGGGCTGGGCAGGTTAGATCAGCCCCAACGCGCGCAGGCTTGCGTGGCCCGTCGAGCCGATCACGACATGATCGTGGACCAAGATGCCGAGCGGCTTGCCGGCGGTGGCGATCTCTCGGGTAAGCGCGATGTCCTGACGGCTGGGGCTGGGGTCGCCGCTCGGATGGTTATGGACGAGGATCAGCGCCGCCGAGCCCAATTCCAGGCCGCGCCGCATCAGCTCGCGAACATGCACCGCCGACTGATCGATCGTGCCCTCCCACATCAGCTCGTCGCTGATCAGCCGGTTCTTGCTGTCGAGATGGAGCACGCGGACGCGCTCGACGAGCCCATGCGCCATGTCGGCGGTAAGTTAGTCGATCAGCGCCTGCCAGCTCGCCAGCACCGGCTTGGCTGTGGTTTCCGTCCGCAGCATGCGAAGCGCGACGGCCCGCGCGACCTTGAGCGCGGCGACGGAGTTGTCGCCCAACCCTTTGACCGTCTTCAGCGTGTCCGGAGAGGCTTCGAGCAGTTTCGGCAGCGTGCCAAAACGGCGTAGCAATTCGTTGGCGATCGGCTTCGTATCGATCCGCGGAATGGCGACGGCGAGCAGATATTCGACGAGCTCGTAATCCTGCAGGCCCTCGCCGTTGCTGGCGAGCAGCCGATCGCGCAGCCGCGCGCGATGGCCGGCGGCGTCCGACGGAGGATCGATGTCGCTCATGACGTCTGTCGAATTCCCTCCCGCCTGAGCCGCTTATGCCCGATCCACAGCCTCGTGTCGCGTGCGCCCCGCGCAAGCGTTGACTCGGGGGGAGGGCTTTCCTAAGGGGGCCGCGCCACAGCGGGATCGCCCGCCGGCATGGCGCGCGCCCCCAAGTGGTCAAGCGAAGGGGACGGTTCATGACGGAGGACGAGACCGGGCAGGATCCCGGCGACAGGCAGGATGCGCGGTTCCGCTCGCTCGACGAGCAATTGAGGAGCGCGCGAACTGCCGAGGCGGCGCGGACCGGCACGGAGCGCGGCAAGCCTGGCAAGGGTTATTCGCAGGGCAGCAAGGTGTTATCCGAGCTGGTCGCGGGGCTTGCCGGCGGCGCGCTCATCGGCTGGGTGCTCGATCGCTTCCTGGGCACCTCGCCCTGGTTGCTGTTGCTGTTCCTGTTCCTGGGGGTGGGCGTCGCCTTCCGGGCGATTATGAAGATTTCCGGCGAGACGCCGGAGTGAGGGGTGCCGGCCGCGGCCGGCGAACGAGGGGTTCGAACGAGCGTGGCAGCCGGCGGCAATATCGATCCGATGCACCAGTTCACGGTCGAGCCGATCGTGGGCCTGCATGCGGGCGGCTATGACATCAGCTTCACCAACTCCGCGCTATGGATGGCGATCGCGCTGCTGTGTTTCTGGGGGTTCATGATCGGCGGCATGAAGCGCGAGCTCGTGCCTGGCCGTTGGCAGATGATGGTCGAGGGGCTGACCGGCTTCGTCACCAACATGATGCGCACGAACATCGGCCCCGAAGGCCGCAAGTTCACGCCCTACGTCTTCTCGCTCTTCACCTTCATCCTGATCTGCAACTTCTTGGGATTGTTCCCGATCGGCATCATCCGGCCGCTTGGCGTGAACGCCCATAGCTTCGCCGCGACCAGCCATTTCTCGATTACCGGCGTGCTCGCGATCCTGAGTTTCTCGATCGTGCTGATCGTCGGCTTCGGGCGCCACGGTTTCCACTTCTTTTCGCTGTTCGTGCCGCACGGCACGCCTTGGTATATCGCGCTGCTGGTGGCGCCGATCGAGTTCGTCTCGTTCTTCGTGCGTCCGTTCAGCCTCGGGCTGCGACTGTTCGTGGCGATGACGGCGGGGCACATCCTGCTCGACGTGTTCGGCAGCTTCATCGTGACCGGTCTTAACGCAGGGCCTGGCTATGGTCTCCTCGTCAGCCTGCCGAGCTTCTTGTTGATCATCGGCATCTCTGCGCTCGAGATCCTGGTCGCCGCGATCCAGGCCTATGTCTTCGCGTTGCTCACGTCGCTCTATCTCAACGACGCGATCAACCTGCACTGATTTCTGTCCAATCAAACAGTAGCTAGGGAGTTACAGTATGGATCTCGCATCCGCCAAGGTTATCGGAGCCGGTCTCGCGGCGATCGGCGTCGGCCTTTCCGCGCTCGGCGTGGGCAACGTGTTCGGCTCGTTCCTCGAGAGCGCGCTGCGCAATCCGGCGGCCGCCGACGGCCAGCAGGGGCGCCTGTTCATCGGCTTCGCCGCCGCCGAGCTTCTCGGCCTGATCGCGTTCGTCGTCGCGATCATCATTCTGTTCGTCGCCAAATGATCGAGCCGGGGCCGGAGTGATCCGGCCCTGCCTTCGACCAGCCACGGACCGGACCCGATATGCCTCAGATCGACCAGCTCTCGCAAATCTACGCATCGCAGATCTTCTGGCTGCTGGTGGTGTTCGGGATCATCTATTTCGTGATCGGCCGCGGCATGATGCCGAAGATCGAGGCGACCGTGGACGCGCGCGATCACAAGATCGCCGAGGATCTCGCCGCCGCCGATCGCGCCCGCAAGAGCGCCGAGGCGACCGAGGCGGATTATACCGCCCGCATCGCCGAGGCGCGCGCGATCGCGCAGAAGGCGACCGCGGAGGCCAAGAGCGCGGCCGCCGCCGAGCTTGAAGCCAAGACCAAGGCGGCCGACGCGGCCACTGCGGAGAAGCTCGCCGCCGCCGAAGCCCAGCTCGAGGCGGCGCGTCAAGCCGCGCTCGGCCAGATCGAGAGCGTCGCCACCGAGGCGACGCAGGAGATCGTCCAGCGCCTCTCCGGCATCGTGATCGATCGCGATGCCGCCGAAGCTGGTGCCCGCGCCGCTCTCGCCAAGGCCGCCTGACCATGATGGCTGACATGACCACTTCCGCCGGCACGCTCGCGCCCGCCGAGGAGCATGAGCCGACCGCGCTCGGGCTCGACGCCCCGGCCTGGGTCGCGCTCGCGATGATTGTCGTGATCGCGGTGATCGTCGCCAAGAAGGTGCCGTCGATCATCGGCGCCGCGCTCGACAAGCAGATCGCCGCGATCCGTACCAATCTCGACGAAGCCAAGCGGCTGCGCGCCGAGGCCGAGGCGCTCCGCGCCGAATATGAGGGCAAGGCCGCCGCCGCCGCGACCGAGGCCGAACAGATCCGCAAGCACGCCGTCGATGAATCGCAGGAGATGCTGCGCAAGGCGCGGATCGATGCCGACGCGCTGATCGAGCGCCGCGCGCGCATGGCCGAGGACAAGATCGGTGCCGCCGAGCGCGCGGCCGTCGCCGAAGTCCGCGCCAAGGCGGCGACCGCTGCAGCGTCCGCTGCCGCCGCGCTCATCGCCGAGCGCCACGATGCCGCCAGCGACAAGGCGCTCGTCGACCGCACGATCGCGCGGCTGAACTGAACGCGTTGGGGCGGAGGGTACCTCATCGACCCTAACCGTTCGTCCCGAGCGAAGTCGAGGGACGTGCCGCAAGCACCGCGCCAACGTGTCTCGACTTCGCTCGACACGAACGGGAGTGTTGTTCGATCGCGAGCGAATGCTCGCGATCCAGCCTAGCTCAGGAACGCTACCAGTGCGTCGGGGTGGATCGCCAGGCTTTCGAAGCCGGCCACCAGGAAGAGCAGCCCGAACCCGCCCGACACCCAGCCGACGGCAAGCAGCCAGAACTGCTCGATCAGCGCGGAAATCGCGACCACGGCGAGCGCGATCGACATGAAGCCGTCGGAAAGATCGAACTGGTCGTCGCGGCGGCCCTGCACGTCGTAGTCATGCTGCGCGTCCTGCGCCTGGCGCTTGAGACCCGCGGATTCACCGTCATAGCGTGCGCTCTCCTTTTGTGCGGCCGCCGCGGCACCGGCGCCGGTGGGAGATTGGCCGAGCAGCGTCGCGGCGATCCGCTGGTCATGCGCCTTGATCCGCGTCGACTGATATTCGCTCCACAGGTCGATTTTGCTCGCCTGGTCGGCCTGCATCGCCTGAACGATATTGTCGTCCTTGATCTTGCCCACCGCCATCGCGACCGAGAGGATTACCACGGTGACCGCAACCATGCGGTTGAGCCGGCGGTTGCCGCCCTCGGGTGCCTCGATGCCTTCGCTCATGCTTTTCTCCTCCGCCGCGACCGCTAAATGAGCGCCGCGCGCCCGGCCGCTTAAATCCCTGTCATCAGGACGTAGCGCGCGGACTCGCGGAGTCCTAAATCAGCTCTCGTGAGCGACACCCCGACCACCGACCGCTTCTCGGAAGAGAAGGCGACCTATGCCGTGCGAGGCGCCACCGAAGGCGGCGGTGCGCCCGACATCGAAGCGGGCGTAGCCGCGATCCGCGCGGTGGTGAAGACACTGCCGGTGCGGCCCGGCGTCTATCGCATGCAGGATGTGCGGGGCGACGTGCTCTATGTCGGCAAGGCGCGTTCGCTGAAGAACCGCGTCACCAACTATACGCAGGTCGCGCGGCTGCCGAAGCGGCTTTCGCGCATGGTCGCGCAGACGCGGTCGATGACGATCGTGACGACCAACACCGAGGCCGAGGCGCTGCTGCTCGAGGCGCAGCTGATCAAGCGCTTCCGGCCGCCCTACAACGTGCTGCTGCGCGACGATAAGTCCTTTCCCTTCATCCTGTTGCGCGAGGATCATGATTATCCGCGCGTGCAGCTGCATCGCGGCGCGCGGCGCGCCAAGGGGCAGTATTTCGGGCCGTTCGCCGGCGCCGGCGCGGTCCGCAAGACGCTTACCGCGCTGCAGAAGCTGTTCCTGCTTCGCTCCTGCACCGACAGCTTCTTCGCGAACCGCACGCGGCCCTGCCTGCTCCATCAGATCAAGCGCTGCAGCGCCCCCTGCGTCGAGCGAATCAGCAAGGAAGCCTATCGCGAGCTGGTCGACGACGCGGAAGCCTATCTCGCCGGCCGCTCGACCAAGGTGCAGGAGAAGCTGGGCGCGCAGATGCAGGCGGCGGCCGAGGCGATGGACTTCGAGCTTGCCGCGATGTTCCGCGATCGCCTGCGCGCGCTCACCTTCATCCAGGGCAGCCAGGCGATCAACGCCGAGGGCGTGCAGGACGCCGACCTGTTCGCGATGGCGTGCAAGCCGGGCACGATCTGCATCCAGGCCTTCTTCATCCGCGGTGGCCAGAATTGGGGGACGCGCGCCTTCTTCCCCGCGCATATCGCCGACGTGCCGGTCGACGAGGTGCTGACCAGCTTCCTGATGCAGTTCTACGAGGAGGTGCCGCCGGCGCGGCTCGTGCTCGTCGATCGCGCGCTCGAGGAGGCCGAGCTGATCGCCGACGCGCTCTCGGAACGTGCCGAGCGCCGGGTGATGCTGAAGCACCCCCAGCGCGGCGAGCAGCGCAAATTGCTCGCGCAGGCGACGCGCAACGCCGAAGAGGCGCTCGACCGCCATCTCGCCGAGGGCACGACCCAGGCGAAGATCCAGCGCGAACTCGCCGACATGTTCGAGCTCGAAGCCGCGCCCGAACGCATCGAGGTCTACGACAACAGCCACATAATGGGCACCAACATGGTTGGCGCGATGATCGTCGCCGGCCCCGAAGGCTTCCGCAAGAACGCCTATCGCAAGTTCAACATCAAGCGCCCCGAGACCGCGCCGGGCGACGATTTCGCGATGATGCGCGAGGTGCTCGAACGCCGCTTCGCCCGGCTCGAGAAGGAGGATCCGGATCGCAAGTCGGGCGAGTGGCCGGACCTGCTGCTGATCGACGGCGGCAAGGGCCAGGTCTCCGCCGTCTGCAAGGTGATGGAAGAGATGGGCGTCCACGACGTGCCGATCGTGGGCATCTCAAAGGGCCCCGACCGCAACGCCGGCCGCGAGCATTTTCACCTGCCGGACGGCCGCGAATCGATGCTGCCGCTCAACTCGCCGGTGCTCTTCTATCTCCAGCGGCTGCGCGACGAGGCGCACCGCTTCGCGATCGGCGCGCACCGCGCCAAGCGCGCCAAGAGCCTGGTCACCAGCCCGCTCGACGAGATCCCCGGCATCGGTCCGGCGCGCAAGAAGGCGCTGCTGATGCACTTCGGCACGGCGCGCGCCGTCCGCAACGCCGCGCTGGAGGATCTCGAACGCGCGCCCGGCGTCTCGGGCACGATGGCGCGCGCGATCTACGATCACTTTCACCCGCGGGGGTGACGTTAAGCCCCTCCCTTTCAAGGGAGGGGTTTGGGGTGGGTGGAAAACGGAGCGATACGCTTGCCGCCGCCCCACCCTAACCCATTCCCTGAAAGGGAGGGGCTAGAGTATGCCGCCGCAATGACCAGCCGCAGCTTCACCACCACGCTGCAGCCCGGCGAGGGCGTCGGCCGGATCGTGCTGCCGTTCGATCCGAAGGCGGTGTTCGGCACGACGCGCGCGCCGCTCGCCGTCACGGTCAACGGCCACAGCTACCGCAGCACCGTCGCGGCGATGGGCGGCGCGCCTTTCGTGCCCTTTCGCAAGAGCCATCGCGACGCGGCGGGCGTGCGCGAGGGCGACAGCTTCGCGGTGACGCTGACGCTCGACGTCGCACCCCGCACGGTCGATCCGCCCGACGACCTCGCCGCGGCGCTGCACGCGGCCGATGCCTGGCCGCGCTGGGAGGCGCTCAGCTACACCGCAAAGCGGGAGCTTGCCGAAGCGGTGGAGCAGGCGAAGAAGCCCGAGACGCGCGCGCGGCGGATCGAGAAGGCGGTGGCCGCGCTGAAGGCATGACGGACGATAAGCATGGCAGCTTACACCCAGTAGCAGACGTTCATCCCCCCTCCCTCAAAGGGAGGGGCCGGGGGTGGGTTGCGGCACTCGGAGCGCTCGCTGGACTGCGCCGATGGAGCGCGGCCCGCCGGCGCTGACGAGCGACGCACGCCGCTTGGCGCCGGATCGACGTTAGACGAGCGTCTGCTGTGGAGCGTGCTCCGTCAGCAGCAGCCGCGCTTCACCCGCCAG
>Ga0213875_10000461_pt1 | contig 35204 bp, 25 predicted proteins | sample BarmaccomBMRX_R8_FD_160105 | JGI IMG/M metagenome (GOLD analysis project Ga0213875, IMG submission 160105) | Root-associated microbial communities from Barbacenia macrantha in rupestrian grasslands, the National Park of Serra do Cipo, Brazil - RX_R8 | ecosystem: Host-associated > Plants > Roots...
AGAGCCAACATTGCAGTCGAGAGCCAACATTGCAGTCGAGAGCCAACATTGCAGTCGAGAGCCAACATTGCAGTCGAGAGCCAACATTGCAGTCGAGAGCCAACATTGCAGTCGAGAGCCAACATTGGGGATCATCGCGGTAGTCGAGGGCCAACAGCAAGCGATGGCACATATAATACATGGTGGTTATGGTATCTTGCAAAGTGTTCTCCCGGTTAAGTGAGTTGGTAGCTCGTTAATCGGGAGAAGACTACATCCTCTTTATCGGTAGCAACTTAGGTTATTTAACCCTCGCACCATTGGCGTGTGCCTGCTTGCCAGCGTCCAACGTTTTTAAAATTTCATCCACATCGAAAACGCAGCCGCCCCAGGTGCCACCGCTAACGTTTTGCAGGGCAGCCCACAGGCGCGTATCATCTGGTAGTTGCGTGTCTGCTGATAGATCAGCTCGCAACGGGCGTTGTGCCAGAACTTTGGTGCCCTGTGTGGCTCCGAAAAACTCTGTGCCATGCCCGACGAGATCAAGCGTCCCTTCTAAGCGGTTGCGGTCAATGATGATTTGAATGATGTCACCATCTAACACTTTCCCAATCGGGCCACCCGCCAAAGCTTCTGGCCCAACGTGACCAATGCACGCACCGGTGCTGACGCCGCTAAAGCGGGCATCGGTAATAACTGCCACATCCCGCCCCACCGGTAAGTGCTTGAGGGCAGAAGTAATCTGATAAATTTCTTCCATCCCCGTGCCCAGTGGCCCACGGCAGATGAGGACTATAATATCGCCCGGCTGAAGGGAGCCATTCTTAATGGCCTGCACCGCATCGCGCTCACGAGTAAAGACACGTGCTGGGCCGGTTTTGCGATAAATGCCGTCTGCGCCGACTACAGACGAATCTATGGCCGTGCTTTTGACCACCGACCCCTCCGGGGCCAGATTGCCATGCGGAAAAGTCACGGTGCTGGTTAGTCCCCGTGCCTGCGCCTTCTCAGGACTCAGAATCACGTCTGCCGGGTCAACGCCATCACGTTCGCGCAGAATTTCTTTGAGGCGCACCCGTCGCTCTGAGTGCTCCCACCAATCGAGAACTGCACTTAATGGTTCGCCCGTCACAGTCAAGACGCTTTCATCCAGCAGTCCTAAACCGCGCAAGTGCAACATGACTTCCGGCACACCCCCCGCTAAGAAAGCGCGCACGGTAGGATGGTATTCTGGCCCATTGGGTAGCACACTCACCAGGCGTGGCACGCTACGATTGACCTCCATCCAATCTTGCGCAGTGGGACGTTTTAACCCGGCGGCATAGGCAATAGCGGGAATATGCAACAGCAGATTGGTCGAGCCACCAAAAGCCGCATGAACTACCATCGCATTACGCACTGCGGCATCGGTAAGGATGTCTGTCATCTTGAGACCGCGTGCTTCTATTTGGGCCACCGCACGAGCGGAACGGCGTGCCATGTCGAGCCAGACTGGTTGCCCTGATGGAGCCAATGCCGAATGCGGCAGGCTCATACCTAGGGCTTCTCCCACGACTTGAGCGGTCGCAGCCGTGCCCAGGAATTGGCAGCCGCCACCGGGCGTGGCACAGGCACGGCAGCCCGCTTCGGCAGCTTCTTGCAGCGTAATGAGACCATGCGAGAAACGCGCCCCTATCGTTTGCACCGTGCCCGCATCTTCACTACCAGCAGCCGGTAATGTCACACCGCCTGGAATAAGCACACATGGTAAATCATGCATGGCAGCCAGTGCGATCATCATGGCGGGCAAACCCTTATCGCAGGTAGCCACACCAAGGACGCCCCGGCGCGTCGGCAAGGAACGAATCAGGCGACGAAATATCTGCGCGGCATCGTTACGATAGGCAAGGCTATCGAACATGCCAGTAGTGCCTTGACTACGCCCATCGCAGGGGTCAGAACAAAAACCTGCAAAGGGGATAAAGCCCTGCTCTTTTAATTGTCGTGCCGCCGCTTCAACGAGCAAGCTAATTTCCCAGTGCCCGGTGTGATAGCCCAAAGCGATAGGTGAGCCATCAGGCGCACGCAAGCCACCCTGGGTGCTAAGAATCAGGAATTCCTTGCGCCCTAAATGCGATGGGTTCCAACCCATGCCCGCATCCTGTGTCCAGCCGAAGATGTCACCGCTGGGAGCATTGCGCAACATATCTTCATTTAAGGGCAGGGCACCCTGCGGGCCAGGGGCGCTGGTGGCAATGTTGAAAATATCAGGATTAGACGAATTAACAATTTCTGCGAAAGCCATCGGTAAGTCCTAATTTAAGCTTGATTATGATGATTCAGTTACCAAGTAAGCCTGTCATTCTGAGCGCAGCGAAGAATCTTCTAATAGTCTTCATCGAAGCTCGGTTAAAACACTATAGCTCCGCAGAGTAGATTCTTCGCTGCGCTCAGAATGACAGACGTATTATTCAGCATGACAGACGCGCTATACCGTTTATGGTGTCTCAACTCTTGATGTTTACAGCTTTACCTGTTAGCACCGACTTCTGCTCTTGCAAGCAAACAGCTAATGCCTGGCGTGCTAGAGGTGCCGCGATAATATCAGATTCACGATTGGCGGCTACGCATTCGGTAGCGTGTTGGAGTTGGGCTACGAAAGCTTCTTTGCGGCGTGGGCGTAGCACCCGTTTTTGTCCCTTTTCTGGATACAGCCAAATATCATCACCGGTAAATAAGTTGTTGTATTGCAGTGTGGCTTTTTCCAAGTAGATGTCGTAGCCATGCTCAAACATCAGGCTGGGGGTTGCGATAGCGCCGCTCTGACAGGTAATGCACGGGCCACCGCCTGCATAGAGATATTGCGTCTGCAAGTAAGTGATGGCCCCATTTTTAGCGACCACGCCAGTGGATTGCACTCGTTGCGGCACCCCGGCCACATAGTGAACGAAATCGGTATCGTGGATATGTAAGTCCAGCGCCGGGCCACCCGATTTAGAGATGTCTTCAAAGTGGTCGTCTGCGGCCCAACGAGGCGTAGAAATGATCCGTTTGAGGTGCGCCCCGCGCAACGCGCCATACTTGCCGCTTTGCACCAGGGCGTGGGCTTCGGCAAAGGCGGGGAAGAAGCGCAAGACTTGACCAACCATCAGCAGTCGCTTGGCTTTGGTGGCAGCGGCGATCATCGCATCCGCATCTTTGAGGGTGAGGGCAATAGGTTTCTCAACCAAGACATGCTTGCCTGTCTGCAAAGCTTGGATGGTTATAGCACGATGCAAGTGCGTCGGCAGGCAAATGTTTACCAGGTCAATGTTAGGGTCAGCCAGTAAGTCGTCAATCTCTGCATAGCGTGCAATACCCGCTAAGTCTTGTTGCCCGCCCGCGTCCCCGAAGTTGCCCTTAATAGAACGCCAATCGCCATTCAGCTTCTTGGGGTCACGGGTGCTGATGGCCGTCACCCGCGCACCTTTCACCTGTTGTAGAGCCTTGAAGTGCGTGACGCCCATAAAGCCAATACCGATAATGCCCACTTTAACCATTGCGCTTTAACCCCTTGTGGAAGGTTGATGATAGCTTGCCGGTGCAGGATGCAATCTATAGCAAGAAAATAAAATAAATGCGCTGCCTGTGTAAGCAGTATAAAATAATTGCTATGCTAAAAACCTTGGAACTCCTGGCCCTCGCGGTGCCTCTTTGCGCGCTTACCTTACCAACCCTGGCTGCGCCCACCACCAATCCTCCAGTTACAGCCCGCAAGATGAGCGATGCGGCTAACGCTTTCTTGAAGACGCTCGAACCTGCTAAGAGAGAGCAGGCAGTGCTGAACTTTAATGATGAGAATCGTTTGCAGTGGTATTATATTCCGACGCAAGATGTGCCCGGCGGCAAGCGCAAGGGACTCTCGCTAGGCGAAATGAGCGAAGCCCAGCAAAAAGCGGCGCTTGACCTCTTGCGCGTTGGCCTCAGTGAAAAGGGCTACAAAAAGGCGGACATGATTCGTCAATTAGAGCCAGTGCTGCGCGCTATTGAGAATGGCAACCCGAACCGTGATCCGAGCCGTTACTTCTTCACTGTTTTTGGCACGCCATCATCGGAAGGCACCTGGGGCTGGCGCTATGAAGGGCACCATTGCTCGCAGAATTGGACGATAGTTCAAGGCAAGGCGATTGCCACCAGCCCACAGTTCTTCGGCTCCAATCCTGCCGAAGTGATGGATGGCCCGCTCAAGGGCACCCGCGTTTTAGGAGCCGAAGAAGACCTGGGCCGTTCCCTGGTGCAATCGCTCACCGAAGCCCAAAAGAAAGAGGCGGTGCTTTCTGATATTGCACCGGGCGACATTATCACTGGCTCTAAACGGCAAGTGGCAATTCTGGAAGACAAGGGTGTTGCTTATAAAGATTTGGACACGCATCAGCAGGGCATTTTATTAGCTTTAATTGAAGAGCACGCCAGCGCGCAGCCGCCAGAGTTAGCTCAAGAGCGGTTAGCTAAAATCCGCCAAGCGGGTTTAGATAATGTAAAGTTCGCCTGGATGGGCGGCTTGGAAAAAGGCCAGGGTCACTATTATCGCATTCAAGGCAGCACCTTCTTAATTGAATACGACAACACCCAAAACCATGCTAATCATGTCCATGAAGTCTGGCGCGATTTTAAGGGTGACTTTGGCGTTGACCTGCTCAACCTGCACTATCAAGAATTTCCCCACGATAAGCCAGCCGCAAAATAGGTAGCCGTATCCAGTCTTGTAAGATAGAGCTATTAAACCAACTATGAAAACTTTACTTTATCCTGCTTTTGACCAACTGGAATTGGCGGAACAGCCACAACCGACCGCCGGGCCGGGCGAAGTGTTGCTACGTGTGGCGGCGTGCGGCATTTGTGGCAGTGAACTGGAAGCGGTTAAGCATCATAGCCCGCGCCGTCCGCCACCCTTAGTGATGGGCCATGAGTTTTGCGGCGTCATTGCTGAACTTGGCCCCGGCGTCAGCGGCTTCCAAGTCGGGCAGAAAGTTGTGAGCAATTCATTGGCTTCCTGTGGTCACTGCGTGCGCTGTCGGCGTGGTGATAGTCATCTCTGCGCCGACCGGCAGATTTTTGGCATGAAGCGTCAGGGGGCGTTTGCGGAATACGTGAATGTGCCGACAGAGTGCTTAATACCCTGGCCCAATACTCTACCGGCGCAAGCCGCGTGTTTAGCAGAGCCGCTGGGCAATGGTTTGCACATGGTGCATCTCACCGAGCATCTCAAGCCACAGACGGTTTTGGTGATGGGCGCTGGCCCCATCGGTCTTATGGCACAACTGGCGTTCCAAAGCGTAGCGGGCGCGACCGTCTTTGTCACAGACCTGAAAGCGGAACGGTTGAGTGTGGCCGATAAGCTAGGTTCAAAATTGACTGTCAATGGAACGCAGACGGATGTAGTGCAGACCATGCTGGAACAAACCGAGGGGGAAGGCGTTGACCTGGTAATTGATGCGGTGGGTGCGGCAGTGACGAAAAAACAATCATTAGCGGCAACACGCCCCGGTGGTTCGGTGGTGTGGATTGGATTGACAGAAAACAACATGAACTTCAATTCCTATGACATCACCCTGCCGGAGAAACAAGTCTTTGGCACCTATGCCGCCACCATCAAAGATTTGCGGGAAGCGGTGACTCTGATGGATAGCGAGAAGATTGATGTCACCAGTTGGGTGCAAACCTTTCCCATTGAGCGCAGTGTCGAAGCCTTTCAACGGATGTTAGCAGCGGAGGGGCATGATATTAAAGCTGTGCTTCTGCCCTCTGGTGAACCCGTATGAAGCCCCTGGTGGCCATTATTGATTGGGCGATGTCGCCGCTGGGCGATCCTGATGCAGTCGTGGAAAAAGAAGTGCTGCACGATGTGGCAGAGGTGCGGACTTTCTTCTGTAACAGTGATGTTGACTTCAATGACGAAGTCTGTGATGCCGTGGCCATCATTGCCTGGCATAACACGCCCATCACGGCCCCTGGCATCCAACGCTTACGCCAATGCCGCGCCCTAATCCGCAACGGTGTGGGCTATGACAGTGTAGATACCCAAGCGGCGGCGCGATGCGGCATTCCGGTGTGCAATGTGCCCGATTATGGCACCGAAGAAGTCGCCGACCATGCCATTGCCCTCGCCCTTGCCTTGTGTCGCCAGATCATGCCCCTTGATGCCGAAGCCAAACAGTTAGGCTGGACAATCCGTGTGGTTCCTAAACTGCGCCGCTTGCGCGAGCTAGCCTTTGGCATTGTGGGGTTGGGGAGAATCGGCACCGCAACGGCCTTGCGCGCTAAAGCCCTGGGCTTCCAGGTCGTTTGCTATGATCCCTACCTGCCTAATGGCGTGGATAAGGCTTTAGGGATTAAACGCGAACGCCACCTTGATGATCTCTTGAAGCAATCAGACGTGCTTTCGCTCCATTGCCCTCTCACGCCAGAAACCCATCACCTCATTGGGGAACGGGAACTATCTCTTATGAAACCGTCAGCGTTTATGGTGAATACGGCGCGTGGTGCCATTATCAAGAAAACGGCCATTCTGGATGCCCTGCGCACGGGTCGTTTGGCTGGCGCAGGCTTGGATGTTGTGGAGGATGAGCCATTGCAAACCCATGAAGAAGCGGCCACGCCGAATTTAATCGTTACCTGTCATGCCGCCTTTTGCAGCCAGGAATCTAAGCATGAAATGCGCAGCACCTCGGCGCGTATCGCACGCGCGGCAGTCTTAGGTGAGCTACTGGAAAATGTGGTGAATGGAGTAGGTCATGTCAACTATTGATTATCGGGAAGCTACGCCTGCGGATCGGGATGCGATTGTGCAGTTCCAGATTGCAATGGCGCGTGAAACAGAGGACATGCCGCTTGACTATGCGACTTGCAATTTAGGGGTGCAGGCGGTTTTTGACCAGCCAGCACATGGGCAGTATTACGTTTGTGAATGGGAAGGGCAGGTCGTTAGCTCACTGTTAGTTACTTATGAGTGGAGTGATTGGCGCAATGGCGTGGTGTGGTGGATTCAAAGTGTCTATGTGAAGCCAGAGGCACGGCGTAAGGGTATCTATGCGGGCCTTTATACTTATGTGCGAAACTTAGCAGAGGCAGACCCGCAAGTGCGTGGTCTGCGGCTGTATGTGGATCAGCGCAATGAGGCCGCGCAACAGGTTTATCGCCGGTTGGGTATGGATGGAGAGCACTACCAGGTTTTTGAGTGGATGAAGGCGGGGCCAGCCTGACAAATTTAAGACTAATTCTTAACAGGTGGCCATGCCAGCAGTGATAATTTTATGGGTATTGACAATGCTATAATGAAATCTTGCAAATCGTGGATTCTAACGCGGTGCTAGCGAAGCCGCGCCCGCGTCTTGTTTTAAAATTAGCTGTAACCATTGCCATAATCAAAGGGGAGACAATGCAAAACTTACAGAGAAGACTATCGCTTTCGCTATTGGCCGTGGCTGGCCTCCAGTTGCTTAGTGGCTGCTCGCACACATTGGTGACAACGACCGTGCAGCCCGATGGAGCGTGGACACGCAATATTAAGGTTTCCGTGCCGCGTGGTGACAAGGGAATGCCGAGCAGCTCTAAAATGGAAGATGTTTTTGCTCTGCCCACTGGCCCGGCCTGGAAAGTGACCAAAGGGCAGACCGATCAGGACGTAATTTACACTCTGGAACAAAAGCGGGCCAAGCCGGGTATGTTGCAGGATTTGGTCATCAAAGGCGCGAAGAAAACGCCGATTCTAACCAGCAAGGTTTCGGTGCGTGCCATCGCGCCGGGGCAATATGAGTATCGAGAAGTTTTGCACTGGACAGGCGATCCGATGCAAGAAGGCCCGACTTCCGCCAAAGATACGGCGGAAGCCATACATCTTGTTAAAGTGTCTTTGCCGACAGCCCTGGCCACCGATGCTAATGCCAAAAGCATTGCAGATGCCTTGTCGCCCCAGATCGTAAAAGTGCTGTTTGGCCCGCCCTCGCCGCTGATAACGGAATTAATGACAAACCCCGACTTGGCGGGGCAGCAGATTTTTCAGCGTTTGGGTAAACCGTTGGATACCATATTGCAACAAAACCTGGGTGGCCAACTCAGCACCGAGGAACGGCTGGCGACGGAGCGTAAAATAATTGAGAATCTGAGTGACACTGTGCAAGTGCATACACAAGCGGGTAGCGGTATGCAGCCAACTACCCCAGGTAGCAAGAATCCAGACAGTAAAGAGCAAAGCGATAACTTGGTGGCGCTCACCTACAGAGTGAAACTACCAGGGAAAGTTATCTCCTCTAATGGCGAAGTCAACGACATCACTGATGAAGTCTTCTGGGGTCTCTACCCGGAGGCAGCTTCGGCAGGCGATGTCGAATTAAAAGCCACTTGCCAGATGGGGCCGTAATCTAATTCCCGTTCTCCTTTCCGGTTCCCTTTCCCCTTTCTGGGGCGGCTGAGTACAGGACACAAAAGGAGAAGTTGGGGAGGAGGGGTGTCACATCCCTCCTCTGCTGAGGAGCCGGGTGCCCTCTGGGCGGCGGGGAGGTTGAGGTGATAGGTTCCTTTCCAGGGGAGAGGACAGCCTCAACCTCCCTTAATGTCTCCCCTTGGCTAAGGGGGACGGTCACTACCACTGCTGGGTCTCCCTTTGCTGTCCTGTCCCTAACTTGACGCGGGACAAGGAGCGAAGGCAGGTCTCATAACACCCATAAGCGATTGTTAGCTGTTCCAGCACGGCGCGCAGGTTGCCGTAAAGTCAATTCCTGAGTAAAATGTTGGATTCAGGAACAATATCATAGCGTGTCCTGGTTTATTAGATTTCTTATGCAAAGTCATAAATAAAACATATTAATGATTGTTGTTTATTAAGTGTTGCCAGTGGGCCTATTCAAAAAACACGGTACTTTATTCTGACGAAAACGTCAGAGTCCTGAGACGTTAGTGAGGAGTTAGCAAGTATGGCATTGAGTAGTCTGCCCCCCCGTCAGGGGCTTTATGATCCACAATTTGAGCACGATGCCTGTGGCATGGGCTTTGTCGTCAATATTAAAGGTCGTAAATCGCACGAGATTGTCCAGCAGGGCTTGCAGGTCTTAGTGAACCTGGAGCATCGTGGCGCGAGTGGTGCGGAAGAATGCACGGGCGATGGCGCGGGCATTCTGATTCAAATTCCGCACACTTTCTTTGCCGCCGTCTGTGAAGGTATTCAATTACCCGCACCGGGGCAATATGGTGTGGGAATGCTGTTTATGCCCAAAGACGACGCGATTCGCCAGGAATGCGAAAAGCGGTTCGAGCAGATTATCGCCGAAGAAGGCCAAACCCTGCTCGGTTGGCGCACGGTGCCCACCAATAATTCTTCACTCGGTATGGCTTCGCTTTCGGTCGAGCCGTGTGTGCGGCAGGTGTTTATCGGGCGCGGCGCAGATACCGCCAACGTCCCAGATAAAGATAATCTCGCCTTCGAGCGCCGACTCTTTGTAATTCGCAAGCGGGCCGAAAATGAAATCGGGCGATCCGACTTAACCGAGGGCGTGCCATTCTATATTAATAGCCTGTCGTGCCGCACCCTCGTTTATAAGGGAATGCTGACGCCGGAGCAGTTAGAAGAGTATTATCCTGACCTTGCCGATGAGCGTTTAGAAACAGCTCTGGCGCTGATTCACTCGCGCTTTAGCACCAACACTTTTCCCAGTTGGGAACGGGCGCATCCCTATCGCTACCTCATCCACAACGGCGAAATCAACACCTTGCGTGGCAATAGCAACTGGATGCACGCACGCCAGGCCCTATTGCAATCTACGCTCTTTGGCGAGGACATCAGCAAAATCTTCCCGATTGTAGATAACAGCGGCAGTGACTCACAAGTCTTCGACAACGTCTTAGAGTTCTTAGCCTTGGGCGGTCGCTCGTTGCCTCATGCCGTGATGATGATGATCCCCGAACCGTGGGCCAACCACGAAAGCATGAGCGATGAGAAGAAAGCCTTCTATGAATATCACGCTAGCCTGATGGAGCCGTGGGATGGCCCCGCTTCCATTGGTTTTACCGATGGCATTCGCGTTGGCGCGGTGCTTGATCGCAATGGCCTCCGGCCCTCACGCTATTATGTCACCTCTGATGATTTAGTAGTGCTGGCTTCTGAAGTTGGGGTGCTCAGCATTCCGCCTGAAAAAGTTATCGCCAAGGGCCGCTTGCAGCCGGGGCGCATGTTCCTGGTAGATACCGAGTTGGGTGCCATCGTCAAAGACGAAGAAATTAAGAACCAGATTGCCAGCGAGCATCCTTATCGCCAATGGCTCAATGAGCATTTGGTGTCGTTGGAAGAACTGCCCGCCGCGCCGCATGTGATTGAGCCAGACCATGAGACGGTGCAGCAACGCCAGTTAGCTTTTGGTTATACCTTCGAGGATTTGAATATAACCTTGGGGCCGATGGCAGCCAGTGGTGTACAGCCACAAGGCTCAATGGGCAACGATTCACCCTTAGCGGTGCTTTCGAGTAAGCCGCAGTTGCTCTATTCCTACTTTAAGCAACTCTTCGCCCAGGTGACCAACCCCCCGATTGACGCCATCCGCGAGGAAATTATTACCTCCACAGTGACAACGCTGGGGGCAGAAGGTAATCTACTCAACCCGCAGCCGGAAAATTGCCATCAAATTAAGATTGAATCGCCCATTCTCAGCAATGAGGATTTGGAGAAACTGCGCCATATCAACCAGCCCGGTTTTAAGGCCGCGACCCTGCCGATTCTCTTCCCGGTGGATGAAGATGGGCCGGGGTTGGAAAAGGCTCTCGATAATCTCTACGCTGAAGCAACACGGGCTATCGAAGACGGTGCCAATATCCTGATTCTTTCTGACCGAGGTATTGACCGCAATCAGGCTGCGATTCCAGCATTACTGGCGGTCTCTGGCCTGCATCACTACCTGATTCGAGAAGGCACGCGCACCAAGGTTGGCTTAGTTCTGGAATCCGGGGAGCCACGCGAGGTGCATCATTTCTCACTCCTAATTGGTTATGGTGCGGGAGCGATTAACCCTTACCTCGTCTTTGAATCGCTCGATGACATGATTCGCCAGGGGATGCTAACCGACATCACCCACGAGAAGGCAGTCGGCAAATATATTAAGGGTGCGGTCAAGGGTGTCGTCAAGACGATGGCCAAGATGGGTATCTCTACTATTCAGAGCTATCGGGGCGCACAGATTTTTGAGGCGATTGGCTTAGCGCGGGATTTCGTGCAGAAGTATTTCACTTGGACGGCTTCACGGGTCGAGGGTATTGGCCTGGCAACATTAGCCGAAGAAGTCAAGTTGCGCCATCGCCGCGCTTTCCCGGCCCGCGATATTGAAGTGGATGAATCGCTCGATGTGGGCGGACAGTATGCCTGGCGTAAGGAAGGCGAGTATCACTTCTTTAACCCGCTCACCGTGCATAAGTTGCAGTATGCCTGTCGCAACAACAACTATAAGGCGTTCAAAGAATACACGGCGATGCTCAACGAGCAGACCACGCGCCTGGCTACGTTGCGTGGTCTGTTAGAGTTCCAGTTTCCCGAAAACCCCATCCCCTTAGAGGATGTGGAGTCGGTAGATGATATTGTCAAGCGTTTCAAGACTGGCGCGATGTCCTATGGCTCCATCAGCCAGGAGGCGCACGAGTCGTTAGCCATTGCGATGAACCGCTTGGGCGGTAAGAGCAACACCGGCGAAGGCGGCGAAGACCCGGCTCGTTATACGCGCGATGCTAATGGCGACTCGCGCAATTCGGCCATTAAGCAGGTGGCCTCTGGTCGTTTTGGCGTCACCAGCAACTACCTGGTTCACGCCCGCGAGTTGCAGATTAAGATGGCGCAAGGTGCAAAGCCCGGCGAAGGTGGCGAATTACCAGGCACTAAGGTTTATCCGTGGATTGCCAAAGTGCGCGGCGCAACACCGGGTGTGGGCCTCATTTCACCCCCGCCGCACCACGACATCTATTCAATTGAAGACTTAGCCGAATTGATTCATGACTTGAAGAACTCTAACCACCATGCGCGCATCAGCGTGAAGCTTGTGGCCGAGGTTGGAGTGGGTACCATTGCCGCAGGTGTGGCGAAGGCCAAGGCCGACGTGGTGCTTATCAGTGGTTATGAAGGTGGCACGGGTGCTTCGCCGCAGTCGAGCATCTGGCACGCAGGTATTCCCTGGGAGTTGGGCCTGGCCGAAACGCACCAAACTCTCCTGCTCAACGACCTCCGCAGTCGCATTGTTGTCGAGACTGACGGCAAACTGATGACCGGACGCGATGTAGCTATGGCATGTTTGTTGGGTGCAGAAGAGTTTGGCTTTGCAACGGGGCCATTGGTGGTGCTGGGCTGCATCATGATGCGGGCTTGCCATTTAGATACCTGTCCGGTGGGTGTCGCCACCCAAAACCCGGAACTGCGTAAGCTGTTTACGGGTGACCCGGAGCACGTTGTCAACTTCATGCGTTTCATCGCCGAAGAGTTGCGCGAACTGATGGCGCAACTTGGCTTCCGCACCGTGGATGATATGGTGGGGCGCGTAGATATGCTCGAACCGCGCAAAGCTATCGAGCACTGGCAGGCCAAGGGATTGGATTTCTCCAACATTCTCTATCGGCCTAACGTGTCGGAGAAGGTAGGCACCTTTGCGCAAATGAAGCAAGATCATGGTATTGAGCGGTCGCTGGACATGACCACTTTACTTGACTTGGCGGAGCCTGCTTTAGAGCGTGGCGAGCGGGTCGAAGCCAGTTTGCCGATCAAGAACACCAACCGTGTGGTAGGCACCATTCTGGGCAGCGAAGTCACGCGGCGCAATGGGATGCCGGGATTACCCGAAGATACCATTCGGCTCAACTTCAAAGGTTCCGCTGGTCAGAGCTTTGGCGCGTTCCTGCCGCGTGGCGTCACTCTGGCGCTCGAAGGCGATGCCAACGACTATGTCGGCAAGGGCTTATCCGGTGGCAAGATTATCATCTTCCCGCCTGATGGCTCGCCCTTTGTCCCCGAAGATAACATCATCATTGGTAACGTGGCGTTTTATGGCGCGACCAGTGGTGAGGCTTATATTCGTGGCATGGCAGGGGAACGGTTCTGCGTGCGCAACAGCGGAGTTCATGCGGTTGTCGAATCGGTGGGCGATCACGGCTGCGAATATATGACGGGTGGTCGCGTGGTGGTGCTGGGCTATACTGGGCGCAACTTCGCGGCGGGTATGTCGGGCGGCATCGCTTACGTGTTAAATGAAGTAGGCGATTTCGAGGGGCACTGCAACCCCGAAATGGTAGACCTGGATAAGTTAGATGACGTGGAAGAGATTCTCACCATTCATGCCATGATTCAGCGCCACGCCCAGTATACCAAGAGCACTCTCGCCCAGCGCATCTTAGATAGTTGGGATGCAATGGTGCCGAAGTTCTTGAAGGTCATGCCGCGTGACTATAAGCGAATGTTGGATGCTATCACGCGCGCTAAGGGTGCCGGATTGGATGAAGAGGCAGCCGTCATGGTGGCCTTCGATGAGAATAAACGTGACCTGGCCCGCGTTGGCGGCACCTAGCCCCGGCTGACTGTGGAGTATAAAAGGGGCGGAGTTAACTCCGCCCCTTATTGCACTTATAATTGGCCTTTAGAAGTGGCCCAAGATAGCACAGTATCCTAGTTGCGGGAAATGCAGTAAATTCTATGCGGCAGAAAATTCTGCATTAGATTTAAGATAAGCGTGGCCCGGCGAATAAATTCGCGGCTCCAAAGGCGCAAAGCCTGCCTGCGCAGGCTCTACGGAGTGTCGGGGCCATTGTGAGTCCGCGTAGGCGAACTTCGTGCTGTAGTTGCCGCGAATTTATTCGCCGGGCACAACAAGCAGATGGATTTAAATAATAAAACCGTTAGCTATTTAAACTGTTAACAATAGAGAAGTTGGAGGACATTGGATGGGCAAGCCGACAGGCTTTATGGAATTTGAACGGGAGTTGCCTCCCGACCGCCAACCTACTGAGCGGGTTCACGATTGGTTAGAGTTTCATCACCACTTACCGGAGGATAAATTACGCTCTCAGGGCGCACGCTGCATGAATTGCGGTGTGCCTTTCTGTCACACGGGCACCCTGTTAAACGGCATGGCGTCAGGCTGCCCGGTTAACAATTTGATTCCAGAGTGGAATGACCTCGTGTATCGTGGGTTATGGAAACAGGCCATTGAGCGGCTGCACAAAACGAACAACTTCCCCGAGTTCACAGGCCGTGTTTGTCCAGCCCCCTGTGAAGGCTCCTGCGTCTTGGGCATCAATAATCCTCCGGTCACTATTAAAAATATCGAATGTGAAATCGCTGACAGAGCGTGGAGTGAAGGTTGGCTTGAACCCAAAGCACCCCCCAAGCGCACCGGCAAAAAGGTGGCGGTAGTTGGTTCCGGCCCTTCTGGATTAGCGTGTGCCGACCAGTTGAATACAGCGGGCCATTGGGTGACGGTCTTTGAGCGTTCTGACCGGGTGGGTGGCTTACTGATGTATGGCATTCCCAACATGAAGCTGGATAAGCGGGTAGTGCAGCGCCGGGTTGACCTGATGGCCGCTGAGGGCGTTAAATTCGTCACCAGCACCGAGATTGGCAAGACCATTCCTGCGCAACAACTGCTCGAAGAGTTTGATGCCATTGTACTCTGTGGAGGGGCTACTAAAGGGCGCGACTTGATGATTCCAGGGCGCGATCTCAAGGGCATTCACTTAGCGATGCAATTCTTGCACGCCAACACCAAGAGCCTGCTTGACTCGAATCATGAAGATGGTAACTACATCTCCGCTAAAGATAAAGATGTTATTGTGATTGGCGGCGGTGATACCGGCACCGACTGCGTGGGCACCTCCTTACGGCATGGATGCCGCAGCCTGGTGCAATTCGAGATTATGCCCAAGCCACCGAACGCCCGCACCCCCGATAATCCCTGGCCCCAGTGGCCACGCATCTTCCGCATGGATTATGGTCAGGAAGAAGCGGCGGAAATCTTCGGTGATGACCCTCGCAGCTACAGCATCGTGACCAAAGAACTGGTAGGCGACGACAACGGCCATATTAAAGAACTCAACACCATCCAGGTGGAGTGGAAACGCGGTGACGATGGCCGCACCGGGCCGGTCGAGATGCCAGGCACCGAGCGCACCTGGCCTGCTCAGTTGGTGCTATTGGCCCTAGGCTTCCTTGGCCCCGAAGATACTGTTTTAGAACAACTGGGTGTCGAGCGTGATGCCCGTTCCAACGCCAAGGCGGAGCATGGGGAGTTCACCACTAATGTGCCCGGTGTCTTCGCAGCGGGCGATATGCGGCGCGGGCAGAGCCTCGTAGTATGGGCCATTAATGAAGGACGCGGTGCCGCCCGTGAGTGCGACCGTTACCTAATGGGTTCAACGGACTTGCCTTAACTGATATAGAAAACCCTAAGAACCGTGAGAGCTAAAGTATTTACTCTCACGGTTTTGTTTTGGTAGCACTCCTTTGTGGGCCAGACACTCTTGTCTGGCAAGGGTCTAAAAGTATCAACAAGCCAGACAAGAGTGTCTGGCCCACAAAGCAATTCTTTGATAGCTCAGCATATTTGCTTTATTCGCTGGTTTTGTTATTCTTTTCTTACCACTTGATCTCAGCATAAAACTATGCATTACATCCGCACCACTATTCTTACTCTTTTAGGGCTGACTGCTTTGGCGGTAATGGCTTTTGGTGGGCGTAGCGTCGAGTCTCATAAGGGACAGGTCGTCGTGACCTACTGGGAGAAGTGGACGGGCAAAGAAGCCGAGCAGATGCAGCAGATCGTCAATGACTTCAACCAATCCGTCGGTCAGCAAAAGGGCATCTATGTGCAGTATCTTTCGATGAGCAGCGTAGATCAGAAAACCCTGGTCGCCACTGCTGCCGGAGTGCCACCTGATATTGCCGGATTGTGGAACAGCCAGGTAGCCCAGTTTGCCACCATCAATGCTGTTGAGCCCTTAGACGACCTGGCCGCCGCGCATGGTATTACGGCCAGTTATTACAAGCCCGTCTACTGGGAAGGTTGCCGCTTTAATGGTCATCTATGGGCTTTAATCAGCACTCCGGCGACCATCGCTTTGCATTACAACAAACGCCTCATGTTAGAACGGGCAGATTCCCTACGCAAAGCGGGGCTTGACCCGAATCGGCCACCACGCACCCTGGATGAATTAGATCGTTATGCCCAGGCATTGGATATGGTGGAGAAAACACCGAATGGGCAGAAGCGCATCAAGAGTGCTGGCTACCTGCCAATGGAACCCAGTTGGATGCTGACTTATATCCCTTACTGGTTCGGCAACAAGCTCTTTGATGAAAAAACGCAAAAACTCACTTTAACTGATCCTGATATTGTGCGGGCTTTCGAGTGGGTTAAGAGCTACTCGGTGCGTTTAGGCAAAGATTCCATGACTGAGTTCACCAATGGCTTTGGCCAGTTTGCTTCGCCCCAAAATCCTTTCTTAGTTGGCAATGTGGTGATGACTCTGCAAGGCCCGTGGACGGCGAATTACGTGGAAGACCTCAAACCTTCGATGAACCGCTGGAAGTTCCCCAAGGAGAAAGAAAAGGGCATGTCAGTGGAGGAACGTCGCAAAAACTATGAGTGGGGCGCGGCTCCCTTTCCTTCGGCAGTGCCCGGCTTAACGGATGTCTCGTATGCCAGTTTCGACACTCTCATGATTCCCAGAGGGGCTAAGCATAAGCAAGAAGCGTTTGAATTCATCGCTTACGTCAATCGCCAGGATGTGATGGAGAAGCTCAATTCCTTGCACTGTAAGAACTCACCATTAAGCCAGGTCAGTGAGCAGTTTATCCGCAACCATCCCAACCCTTATATTTCCGTCTTTGAAGAGTTAGCCCGCAGCAAGAATGCGCGTGGCGTGCCACCCATGCCCATCTGGCCGGAAGTCGCGGATGAACTGGGTGTCGTCGCACAACGTGTTTATTTATTACAAGCCGAACCCAAAGAAGCCTTGCAAGATGCGCAAAATCGGTTGCAGGAAAAGTATGAGACTTTCTTAGAACGGCAAAGGTTGCGGGCTAAAAGTTAGGTGATATGACCAGGACAGAATGGAAACAAATTGGTAAGGGATTAGCGTTTTGTTCACCCTGGCTCATCGGCTTTATGGTGTTTACGCTCATCCCGGTGGTGCTGTCGCTGTATTACAGTGTCTGCGATTATTCACTGCTGCAACCACCGGCTTACATCGGTGGGGCCAATTACCATGAACTTTTGGACGACCCCATTTTTCGCAAATCACTCACCAATACGTTGCTGTATGCGATTATTGCTTTACCGGCGGGGTTGATGGTTTCGCTGGGGTTAGCTTTGCTGTTAAATGTTAAAGTCGCCGGGCAAACTTTTTATCGCACCGTTATCTTCCTGCCGTCCTTAGTGCCCACCGTCGCCTCGGCCATGCTCTGGATGTGGCTATTCAATGCCAAGCTAGGGCTAATTAACACTGTGCTGGATTGGTTGCCCTTTCGCCTTTTGATTGCTGGCATCAATGCTATCCTGGGTCTCGTGCATCTGCCGCAGATAGAGACTCCTATTGGCTGGCTCACTAATCCAGCTTGGGCGTTACCCGCTCTGGCTTTTATGAGTTTCTGGGGCGTAGGGCACACGGTTGTGATTTACCTGGCCGGATTACAGGATGTGCCCAGTGAACTACTCGAATCGGCTGAAATAGATGGCGCAGGCATGACGCGCCGCCTCTGGCATGTGACCTTGCCCATGCTTTCCCCGGTCATCTTCTTCAATCTCATTATGGCCATCATCGGCACTCTACAAGTCTTTGCCATTCCCTATATTATGACGGGCGGTGGCCCGGCCCGCGCCACTTACTTCTTCACGATGTATCTGTATGACAACGCCTTCCGCTATCTCAAGATGGGTTATGCCAGTGCAATGGCCTGGATTCAGTTGTTAATTATTCTGGCTCTCACTGCTATTGCCTTCTGGTCGAGTCGTAAATGGGTTTACTATCAGGGCAAGTAAAATATTCGTATGAGCACATTGGAAACTGAAATTCAGAATCGGGTCAGCAATTCCCCCACTATCAGTGCAACGGCGCGTCCCGTTGCAAAGCGCAAGCACCTGGAACGGTGGGTTGCCACTATTGCTTTATTGCTGATTTGTATTGGATTTGCTTTGCCTTTCGTGTGGATGCTTTCCACAAGCCTCAAGACACTGGATAAGACAATGGAGGTGCCACCGCACTTTTGGCCAAGTCCAATGGTGCCAGGCAACTATTGGAAGGTTATTAATCATCCTAAATTAGATTTTCCTTTACTGGCTCGTAATACTTTAATCATTGCGGTGCTGTCAGTGCTGGGCACCGTAATCTCCAGTTCATTAGTAGCCTACGGCTTTGCTAAAGTTCGTTTCAAAGGGTCAGGTGTCCTTTTCGTTATGATGCTGGCCACCATGATGATTCCCTTTCCCGTGATGATGGTTTCTCTGTTTAGCATCTTCCGTTGGCTGGGCGATCATACTCCCGTGCAATTCTTAGGCACGCTACGACCATTGTGGTTGCCCACCTGGTTTGGCTCGGCTTTTAATATCTTCCTATTGCGCCAATTCTTTATGACCATACCCGATGAGCTTTCAGAAGCGGCGTTGATGGATGGCTGTTCGGAGTGGGGTATTTTTCAACGTATTATATTACCGCTCTCCAAGCCCGCACTTTCGGTGGTCGCACTCTTCACCTTTATGGGAGCGTGGAACGACTTCCTGGGGCCGCTGGTTTATATCCAGCACCCACAGCAATATACGCTTGCGCTTGGCCTGCAAACTTTTCAATCGCAGCACGGCGGCACCGAATGGAACCTGCTTATGGCGGCTTCGGTTTTGGTTATTTTGCCTGTTATCATTTTATTCTTCCTCGCCCAGAAAACGTTTATCCAAGGCATTGCTACCACCGGTCTCAAAGGCTAACACCTCAGTCCCCAAGGCAAAGTTCTATTAATTAAGAGGCATCAATGCCTTTGCTTCTGTGCGACGTTGTAAACTTGTTATGGTTTTGCTGCATTAAACAAGCCCATTAAACTTGCAAACACGCCTATTAAATATTGATAATGAGACCACCACTAGCACGTCAAATTAGACGAATTATTCTGGAACAATCGAAGCGAGCGCATGTCGGCCATATTGGTTCGGCTTTATCTATTGCGGATATTATTGCGGCACTCTATGGGGGTAGCTCAATTGGAGGTAGTCTGCGGATTGAATCACCCGATGATCCTGAGCGAGACCGCTTTGTGCTTTCTAAGGGGCACGCGGTGCTGGCTTTATACGCGGCTTTCTTTCTTAAAGGTTGGCTTACGGAAGAATCTTTGAATACTTATTGTGGCGATGGTACGGCGCTGGGAGTGCATCCAGAGCATATTCTGCGCGGGGTTGACTTTGCCACGGGTTCGCTGGGACAAGGGTTATCTCTGGGAGTCGGGGCGGCTCTCGCGGCGCGGTTACAAGGCTCCGCGCGACGGGCTTTTGTGGTGGTCAGTGATGCTGAGTGTAATGAAGGCTCATTGTGGGAAGCGGTTATGTTCGCGGCCCATCATCAATTGTCGAATCTGGTGGTGATTGTTGATCTGAATGGCCAGCAGGCGTTGGGCTACACGCGGGAAGTGATGTCCCTGGAGCCTCTGGGCGAACGCTGGCGGGCCTTTGGCTGGGATGTGCATTCGGTGGATGGGCATGATGCTGAGGCGATACAGGAAATTATTGCTGGGTTGAATATGACTGCTGGCCCACCGCATGTGCTTATTGCGCGCACCACCTTTGGCCGGGGCGTGTCGTTTATGGAGAACCAGATTAAGTGGCACTACTGGCCGATGTCAGATGAAGAATATGACCAGGCATTGGGCGAGGTAGCCACGCAGGTTAGAGCCATGCCGGGTGCGGAGATTGAGCCTGCGACGGGGGCAATTCAATGAGAGGTGCTTTTGCTCAAGCCCTGTCTGAACTGGCCGAGCGTGACCCACGCATTCTATTACTGACGGGTGATTTAGGCTACATGGCGCTGGAACCTTTCGCGGATAAATTCCCGGAGCGTTTCTTTAATGTCGGGGTAGCCGAGCAAAACATGGTGGGCGTAGCTACGGGCCTGGCTGAAGCGGGCTTCATTCCTTATGTTTATTCGATTGTCACCTTTGCTTCTTTGCGTGCCTATGAATTTATACGCAACGGCCCGATTCAACATCAGTTACCAGTGCGCATAATAGGCGTCGGGGGGGGCGTTGAATATGGACAGAATGGCCTTTCACATTATGGGGTGGAAGACGTAGGCGTAATGCGGGTGCAGCCTGGGTTAACGGTTATTGCCCCGGCGGATGCGGAGCAAACTCGCACAGCGGTCTTAGCCACCTATGATTTACCTGGCCCCGTCTATTTTCGCCTGGGCAAAGACGATAGAATGACGGTGCCCGGTTTGAATGGACGTTTTGAGTTGGGACGTGCCCAGCGCATTGGTGAAGGGCGTGATCTGTTGTTGGTTGCGATGGGCAATATGGGGCGTGACACGGTGGCTGCCGCGCAAATTTTAGCCAGTCGAGGCATCACTTGCAGTGTTTTGGTGGTCGCCAGCCTGAACCCGGCCCCACACCATGACTTAACGGCGGCCCTGTCACAATTCCCGGTGGTGTTAACCGTTGAAGCGCATTATATTACCGGGGGCGTAGGATCGTTGGTATCTGAGATTGTGGCTGAAGGGGGCCTGGGGTGTCGTGTGGTGCGTTGTGGCATCAAGACAATGCCCAATGGCATCACGGGCAGCCAGGGCTATCTCCACCAGATGTATGGCTTAGCGCCAGAAGCGTTGGCAGCAACCGCGTTAGAAGCACTGGGTAAGGAGTGAAGACCACCAATAAAAGCAATGCTGTCAACGCCTAAAAAGTTAAGCGCCATCATCGCGTGCTATCGGGATGCCCCCGCTGTGCCCATTATGCACGAGCGGCTGGTGGCGGTCTTCGAGAAGTTGGGCGCTGATTACGAGATTATTTTCGTCAATGATGGCAGCCCGGATAATGCCCGCGAAGTTCTCACCGAATTAGCAGGCCGGGATAAGCATGTGATTGTCATCAATCATACACGGGCCTTTGGCTCGCAAAATGCCTTTACCAGTGGGATGCGCATTGCGACCGGGGACGCCGTCATCTTGCTGGATGGCGACTTGCAAGACCCGCCAGAGATGATTGAGCCTTTTTACAGCAAGTGGCAGGAAGGCTATGATGTGGTTTATGGCATTCGCGTTAAACGGGAAGCAACGCCTTTCTTAAAAGTGGCTTACAAAGCGTTTTATCGTGTTTTTCGCAAGCTTTCGTATGTCTCCATTCCCCTAGATGCAGGCGACTTCTCGCTCATTGATCGCAAGGTAGTTAGTGCGCTGAATAGCTTGCCCGAAAATAATCGCTTTCTGCGTGGCTTACGGGCCTGGGTTGGCTTTAAACAGACCGGGGTGCCTTATGTGCGACCTGAACGGATGTTTGGCCGCACCACCAACTCCTTATTAAAGAATCTGGGTTGGGCGCGTAAGGCCATTTTCTCGTTTTCCTATGTACCGCTCGATATTATCACCTGGCTTGCCATTACGATTGTTGGATTCTCGACCCTGGCTATTATCTGGCAGATAGGCATCCGCTTCTTCCGCCCTGCCTTAACTCCCGGTGGTTTTACGACCATTATTGTGCTCATCCTCTTTTTGGGTGGTATTCAGTTGCTGTGTCTGAGCATTATCGGCTCTTATCTGTCGCACATCTATGATGAGGTAAAACATCGCCCGCCCTTTTTAGTGGAAAGTATCATAAATGCGCCTGCGGCCATTCCGCCCACCCCATCCTTGATAGGCGAGGAGCCAGATAAGAATAAATCCTTACCGCATCAAGAGGAAGGGCAAATTGAAGGTTCTTTAGAACTTCTCAATAAGGATTAGTTTTAGAGAAGTATTGATATGGCTGAATCTATTCAACTCTATGCGACTTGCTGTGCCATTTGCGGCACATATGATAATGCGACTGAACTTTATCCGGCTAACTTCGATTTTGCTGCTTTCAATCCCGCTATATTTTCAGCCCGTCGCTTGCCCGACCGCATTCACTATCGCTTAGTGCGATGCAATACCTGCGGTTTAGTGCGCTCCGACCCGGTTGCTGATGCCGAGACCTTAACCCATCTTTATGTGCAAAGCAGTTTTGACTATGGGGCTGAGGTCGCCAGTTTACGCCGCACCTATGGGCATTATTTGGCTAAGCTCAGGCATTATGGAGGACGCAGCGAGCGGCTTTTGGAGATTGGTTGCGGTAATGGCTTCTTGCTGGAAGAGGCATTGCGCAGAGGTTATAAACAGGTTTATGGAGTGGAACCCAGCACGGAGGCGGTGGCTAAGGCTAATGCGCGAGTGCGCCCACACATTATCTGCGATATTATGCGGCCTGAATTGTTCGATGCTAATTATTTCGATGCGGTTTGTCTCTTTCAAGTCTTCGACCATATTCCTGACCCCGGAGCATTATTAGATGAATGTTTTAAGGTGCTTAAACCGGGAGGCTTAATGCTGTGCTTGAATCATAATGTGCAAGCGGTGTCGGCGCGGTTACTGGGCGAGCGCAGCCCCATCATTGATTTAGAGCACACTTATCTCTACAGCCCATCCACCATGAGTCACATTGTCGAAGCGCATGGTTTTAAAGTGCGCCAAGTGGGGCCAGTGTTTAATAACTATCCGTTGCACTACCTGACGCGACTCTTACCGTTACCCAATAACATCAAGTTACCGCTGTTAGATTGGCTGGGACGGGTGCCCCTGGGCCGTCGGATGCGTTTATCCGTCCCTTTGGGCAATCTCTATCTCATTGCTCAAAAGACAGAAGTGCCGGGGTAAGTTCTAAGCATCCTGGACAAATGGCATTGTCCAGGTCAGAAGAGTCTGTTATGCTGAGCGGAGCTAAGCATCTGGTAGGAGTGTCCATAGAGCAAGGGTAACCCAATCACGTTATAGCTCCGCAAAGTAGATGCTTCGCTCCGCTCAGCATGACGTTGCACAAAAGTATTTGGGTTCATTTTAGGTGTTTCAAGAGCATGAAACGTGTGATTGTGACCGGGGCGACCGGATTTGTGGGGGCCAATTTAGCCCGCCATCTTTTGCAAGCGGGGTATGAGGTGCATCTTCTAGTGCGTCCGGCTTATCAAAGTTGGCGCATCGAGTCTATCCAAGGCGATGTTCATTTACATGAAGTGGCACTAACTGATGCCCCTGTGCTCTCGTCCACCGTGTCTAAGATTCAGCCGGAGTGGATTTTTCACCTCGCGGCGCATGGCGCTTACTCCTGGCAAAATGACCTGGAACAAATTGTCCAGACCAACTTTATTGGCACTCTTAATTTCGTGGAAGCTTGCTTACAAAGTGGGTTTGAGGCTTTTGTCAATACGGGATCATCTTCGGAATATGGATTCAAGGATCATGCCCCTGCCGAAAACGAATATTTAGAGCCTAACAGTTACTACGCCGTAACCAAAGCATCGGCAACCTTATTCTGCCGCTATACGGCCCAGGCGCGTGGTGTTCACCTTCCCACCTTGCGCCTCTATTCCGTTTATGGCCCTTATGAAGACCCTGGACGGCTTATGCCCACTCTGATCCGACACGGCTTGCAAGGCACCTGGCCGCCTTTAGTGAATCCAGAAACGGCGCGTGATTATGTTTACGTGGATGATGTTTGTGCTGCCTATGTATTAGCGGCGACCCGGCCCAATCAGGAGTTGGGCGCGGTTTATAATGTTGGTACTGGGTTGCAGACTCCGTTGCACGAGGTGGTCAGCGTGGCGCAGCGGGTGTTAGACATTGCCGCTCAACCGCAGTGGAACTCAATGCCAGGCCGCCAGTGGGACACGGGAGTATGGGTGGCTGATAACCGTAAAATTGTGCAGGAGTTAGGCTGGCAGCCGCAATACAATTTGGAAACAGGCTTGCGGCGCATGGTGCAGTGGATGCAGGATAATACGGATGCAGTATAAGTCTGCTCAGTAGTCGAACAGCATTACCGCTGAATTGAAATATTTTGAATTATTTCTATCTGGCTACTTACGCTATGCAGTAACTAACACGTAGAGATTAACATTCGCTTAGTGGCAGCGCAGGACTCACTTCGTGTTGCATAGTGCTTCTTCCTGCTTAGACCCAATCAAATTGGGCCATTGCTAAGGACTCTATCACCGTTATCTGAATGCTTATCTATCGGGCGTAAAGAACTCCTGATACCATTGGATGGTTCTGGTTAAACCTACCTCCAGGGTGAATTGTGGTTCCCAGTGTAGCACCGTGCGCGCTTTGGCGGCACTCAAGTATTGGCAACGAATCTCGTTACTGGCTTCGTTGCGCACGTCCGGCGTCAAATCCGACTGCATAAGCTGCAAAATCTGCTGGACTAATTCCAATACGGTGACTTGAATCTCATTGGAGAAGTTAAAAGCTTCACCCCGTAGGTCAGGACGCGCGGCCAATGCTTCAGCCAGCAGCATGTAAGCGGCGGCACCGTCCTCTACATAGAAGTAATCGCGGACATAGTTGCCATCTGAGCGAATGACTGGTGGCTGCCCCCGTAGAATAGAGCGAATGGTGCCTGGCACAATACGATTCCAGTTAAGGTCCCCGCCGCCATAAAAGTTGCCACAGCGCGTAATGGTTACTGGCAAATCATAAGTGTGGGCATAAGTGGCAGCGATTAAATCCGCACATGACTTACTGACATCGTAAGGATGCTGTCCCTGTAAAGGCGTATTCTCATCATAAGGTAAGCGTTCTTGGGAGCCATAAGCTTTATCCGAAGACGCCACTACAATCTGCTGCACTTTGGGACTGCGACGGCAGGCATCCAGCAGACACCAGGTGCCCTGGATATTAGCTTCAAGGGTAGAGACCGGATTACGATTGGCAATACCGACAATGGTTTGTGCTGCTAAGTGCATTACAGTAGTGACTTCATATTCACCCAGTGTGCGTTCTAAGAGAGCTTGATCCTGAATGTCACCGCGCACCACCTTAACGCGCGCGGCGAGGCCACTGCGTACCAACTGCGATTGGGGCACCCAATCACGGATAAGGCAGATAACATCAGCCCCCGCATCCACCAGACTTTGCACTAGCCAACTGCCGACTAAGCCCGCTGCTCCCGTCACTAGAGTCGGACGATCCCGCCAAAAATCAGACATTAAGACCACACTTTCCACGGGGCTTGTCCGCTTGCCCACAACTCATTAAGTCGCTGGTATTCCCGATAAGTGTCCATAGCGAAGAAGAAACCTTTATGGTGGTAGGCTTTGAGTTGACCTTCCCTCGCTAACCTTGCCAGTGGCTCCTGCTCTAAGATACAGTCGTCGCCGTCCAAATAATCAAACACGCGGCGATTAAAAACCAGGAAGCCCGCACTGGCCCAGCCATCCAATTGGGATTTTTCCACAAAGTTGAGGACATTATCTTCTTGATCCACCTTGAGTACGCCGAAGCGGGAAACCGGTTGTACGGCAGTCAGGGTGGCCAAACGCCCATGCGCGTGGTGAAACTCAACTAACTGCGCGATATTCACGTCTGCTACGCCATCCCCATAAGTCACCATAAAGGTGTCCTCGTCCACATACTTCTGGATCCGTTTGATACGCCCGCCTGTCATGGTCTCTAATCCAGTGTCGGCGAGTGTGACATGAAAATCTTGTTCTTGATGAGCGTCATGATAGATGGTGCTGTGCTGGCGACCCAGGCAAATGGTGAAATCGTTATTCATAGCCTCATAGTTAAGGAAGTACTCCTTAATCATATAACCCCGGTAGCCCAGGCAGAGGACGAAATCTCGAAACCCATAGTGGGCATAGAGTTTCATAATGTGCCACAAGATAGGACGCCCTCCAACGTCCACTAAGGGTTTAGGCCGATACTCGGTCTCTTCGCGCAACCGGGTGCCCTGACCGCCGCAAAGAATAATAACCTTCATGATCTTGCTTTCTTATCGTGCTTCTTTGGCCCTGGAGACGAACAGTTTGGTGACTGCTGGCTCCTGGTGCTCTTGCATTCTCGAATAAACATATAAGCAGCTTCTTTAAGATCACAACTCGACTGCACTAAGGCCACTGATGCGGTGGCCAAGGTACGCTTCTGCCAGCCTAACTTGGAGCGCACGAAGACTCACTAAAGCCGAGACTGCTCTACTATTCATTGTTGGTGGCTCTGGATCATTGTCAAAGGTTATGCAGGAGGTCGATAGCCTTAGCCTTAATTATTGGCTCAACACGAGAAGCTGCTCAGGCAGGTGACTGACTCTTGAGAGTTGTAGTCAAGCACATTCCCAGTTACAATTATAGCTTATGCCGTTTTGAAATTATGCTCTTTTGGAGTTATGATCTCCGGTTGCATGTTGTTTTTGCAATATGTCCTCCATTCATAACAATTAATTGCACACATAGCGATTCATTGCATAATATTAAGCAGATGATGAAAAAGACTGAGCGGCCAGCGGTATCCAGAAACAAACAAGCCCGCTCCAAAAGCCAAGTACGCAACAAAGGTTCAAAGCCAGTTGAGATGGAACGAACTGTCACCCTTAAACGGCGTTGGCGGAGGTTTTGGCGTCGGCGCCATCAGTGGGGACACTGGAGGTTTACTGTCCCCGTGCAGTGTAGTTATTGCCACTTGAAGTCCAAAATTGGGGCTGAGGTGCGGCTCAACGAATTTCGCTGTCTTAAATGCCATCGGCGGCTGCGAAGGATTACTCTTTGGCTGCGCTTGCGGCATTGGTTCGTGCAATTTTTCGCTTAACTGTGCCCTCTTTTCCGCCTTGTCGTCTTGTTGTTTATTACAGGGCCTAATTGGAAACATTCACCTGCCACTTTTTACAGCAGTTATGACTGAACTGCTTCTTAACGCTGGTCCTTATAACTGTTGTGGCTGGCACCTGCTGGCAGGTTAAGGCTTCGGTTATTCTTTTGGATGAGGGGCTAGCCGCCTTTGAGGTCTATGTCATATCTAATCCTATGCGACAGCCAGAGAATCAGGACTATCGTTTCCCCAGTTCAGACCACAGCCAATTCCTGGCCACGCTCCTGACTGGAGCATGGCGCAAGAGTCCTCCTCCCTTAGAATTTTCTGCTGAACAACTAATCCAGATAGCCCCTTTATTATTGGGGTCGGGTGCTGGAGCCCTCGGCTGGAATCGCATCCGCAAGACCCACTTGCGTGAGACTCCTGCGGCCTTTGAACTACGCCAAGCGTATCGGCTCCATACTTTGCAGGCGGCGGTGCAGGAAGCACAAATTCAGAAGGTTTGGAGTTTGCTTCACGCAGCTAATATTGACCCTATCCTCATTAAAGGTTGGTCCAATGCTCGCTATTATGCCGAAAAGGGATTGCGACCCTATGGTGATCTCGACTTATGTATTCGCCCAGGGCAATACCATAAGGCGTGCGCGGTTTTCGATTGTCCTCCCAGCCCGGATGGCTGCACCGTTTTGAGTTGGGAAAGTTCTTTGATTGAATTGCATCGAGGGTTGACCGATTTAGATGATCCGGCAGATTTTACCTGGCCTGAAGTTGTCGGTTATGCTCAAGCTATTGACTTAGGAGCAGTCGAGGTGCGTGTCTTAAGCCCGGAAGATCATTTGCGTTTGGTTTGTCTGCATTTCTTGCGCCATGGCGCGTGGCGTCCTCTCTGGCTTTGTGATATTGCGGCACTGGTCGAATCTCGGACGCCCGACTTTGATTGGCAACGCTGCCTGGGAAGCAATAGAAGAAGAGCGGATTGGGTTGCTTGTGCCATTGGTTTAGCGCATCAACTCTTAGGATTGGACGTTGCAGCAACCCCCGTGGCCAAGCGTGCTCAGCACTTGCCACGCTGGATAGTGCCTGCTGTTTTAAAAGCTTGGCAACGCCCCTACGGAAATGACCATCAACTGGATCGGCCTTTCGCCACAGTTTTTCGTAATCCTGCTCAACTTCCACATATTCTACGAGCACGGTGGTTAGGCCCAATTGAAGCCACGGTTTTGCTACGCAAGGATTTTAATGATGGGCCAAAGTTACCCTGGCAGTTTATGTCATACGGATGGCGCGTGAGCAATCTTTGCCAGCGTACTCTCCATCAAATTAAATCGTTCAAGCCTCCCGCTAACACATCGCCAGAAGCACGCCTCAGCGATAAATCTGATTTATAGCTATAAGTTCATTTATCATGAGGGAACCCAGCGCCCTTTGCAGAATTACAGAATTCCTTCATGATATAATCAGTGATAGCGTAAACTTCCTATAAACCGCATTGCGCTTGAAGACCAAGGTTGGATTAGCGGCTTACCACGATCTCCATTTCAAGTAAGCTCATGACAGTCTATTAATATGGGAAGCTAGGCAATGATTCACAGGGGATTATAAATTTCAATGACCTTTAAATGGCTGCTATTGCCTGTATTGAAATGGCAGCGGGACAGTGTAAAATGGGGAAGATTGTAACTAAAAGTATGCCTCGGCTCGAACTTGTTGCTCAACCAAATAAGTGGACCAGCCAGGCCATTGCGGTTCTCCACCCGCTTGGTGTCGCGGTGACCAGTAAGTTTCCCTTACCAACCTCGGCTAGGCGCAAAAACCAGGCGCAAAAGGAAGTCGCAGAGAAAGTTAGGCGGGTCGCCCTGCAATCAATCTCCTTTGTAAACCCTTTGGGTATAAACGCTGGTTAGGAAGGACTTGGGCTTCTTGAAATTGGCTACAGGTTGTTCTAACCAGGCTGTTTTAGTTTTGCAGCCTCAATGCGGCTGAAGTGCATATCCAGCGGTAGTGTAGGAATGCGGCGAAATCCTCCAGTAATTTAAATCAATGGCAAGCAACCCCTCAGCAAGCAGCCAAGAGCCAGTCCAACTGAGTGCTGCGTCCCAGCAAAGAATCAGCCCCCAGCCGTTTTTGTTGTCGGTCGTCATGCCGGTCTACAATGAGGAGGCGACAATCCAAGAAATTATCGCCCGTGTGCGTGAGGTTGATATTCCTAAGGAAATCGTGATTGTGGACGATGGTTCTCAAGATGGCACGCGCCAGATCTTGCGGGAAGAGATCGCTGGCAAGTTCTCGGATGTAAAAATCTTCTTTCATAAACGCAATCGTGGTAAAGGCGCGGCGATTCGCACTGCTATCACCCATGCCACCGGCGACTACATCCTGATTCAGGACGCGGACCTGGAATATGATCCCCGTGAATATCATCGGCTCCTAGAGCCTTTACTTGATGGTCGAGCCGACGTAGTCTTTGGATCGCGTTTTTTGGGGGGGCCACACCGGGTGTGCTTTTTCTGGCATCGCGTGGCCAATAGCCTGCTCACCACTTATTCCAACGTGATGACGAATCTCAACTTGACCGATATGGAAGTCTGCTACAAGGTGTTTCGGCGCGAAGTCATTCAGTCAGTGCGCCTGCGCTGCAACCGCTTTGACTTTGAACCCGAAGTCACGGCCAAGGTAGCAGGTAGAGGCTACCGCATCTATGAAGTGCCAGTCTCTTATAGTGGGCGCGATTATACGGAAGGAAAGAAAATTGGCTTGAAGGATGCTTTCGCAGCTTTCTGGGCGATTACCAAGTACCGCTTTTTAGACTAAGCTCCTTTTAAAATGAAGCCCTTTCTAAGACAAGACCAACGCAGTTGTCTGCCCACGCCGCTTCAGGAGGAGAAGGTAATTGCTCCTCCTGAAGCGCATTTCACTTTGGTTGAAGCCCGCATTTAACCTTGAGTTCTTGCGTTTGCAGGAAACCTACCACCAACGGCAGAAGGCATTCTAAGCTACTCAATTCCCGTCCATGCCTACAACCCAAGGCACTGCTGGCGTGACAACAATTTTGGTCTGGCACAGCCATAAGTGATCTGTTTAGGTGATGTTTTTGAGTAAAGCGTTGCGTGAGTCCTACAATTTCTCTTATGGAGGAGATGTAACTCAAGCTCGGACGCGATTGCTGGGCTGTGGCCAACATGCCTGGCTCCGTTTAGTTGGTTGGTTTCCGTTTTGGTATGATAATTTAGCGGCTAAAGCACACTAACACCTAAGCCTTGAGGGTCCACCGCAAAGTCAAAGAAACGGGCCTGTGGATTAGGGGGGGCGTGTTGAAGCACCTGCCGGATTTGGTGCGTGGCCTCTTCATCCCGCGCCATTAATAGCATAAAGCCACCGCCACCCGCGCCACAGAGGAGGTTCGCTACGGTATAAGGTTGGACTTGCTTTATAATGGCCTCAATAGCCTCGTTGGTGGTGCCAGGATCAAGGGCCTTTTTAAGCTCCCAATACTCGTCCACGCATTGGGCAAAAGTGGCAAGGTCATTGGCCTCCAACGACTGTTTGGCCATTTCGGCACCGGCTTTGAGCCGGTTTATGATCTGTAATACGGCTGGTTCGCGGGCGAGATAACGGCCTAAAACATTTTGCAAAATATTAGCGGCCAATCGCTTCTGGCCAGTAAAGTAGAGTAGAATTCGCCGCTGGAGGACGTTAGAAGTTGGCCCGACACCACCAAAAACGGTCCACTGTAAGGCTGGGATTTGAGCCATGCCCGGTTGGGTGCGAATTAGCTTGACCCCGGCGACAATCCCGCCCACCTGATCTTGCCACCCCCCACCGCTTGTCATTCTCTGTTCCAACAGACTAGTCTGGGCAATCAATTCGGAGTGGGTAAGTTCCTGGCCTAACACCCGCGCCAGACAAGCCAGGACGGCGGCCCCTAAAATGCTGCTGGTGCCCATGCCACTGCCTTTGGGCAGCCCACTAAATAAGGTCAAATCCAAGCCGCCCCCCAGCACATCCAGCCAGTGATCCAAAGATAGGGTCTTTTTGCTGGTGCCAAGAGGAAACGATGATGGTCGAGCCGGGACAATGCCTGCTAGAACGAGGGCCATCTTGGCTAAGCTGCTCCAATGGTTTAGGTCGGGTGGGCCATTGATTGCGGCGGCTTCTCTATAAATCTCGCGCTGACCTAAATCAATACTGGTTAAGCGGATGCAGCGTTCTTCGTTGAGTTTGGCGACTACTTGAATCGGGTATTGCTGATTAATCGTGATCGCTGCATTGAGCACGACTCCCCCTTGTTCTAAGCAGATTGGTGGTGTATCCGACCAACCCCCTGCAAAGTCAATCCGCGCTGGGGCAGTGACCCAGACCGCCTGGTCGTGTAGAATCCTTGCGGGACGGGGGTCATGCCGAAGTTCGAGTGTGCTTTCCAAGGCATTAGCGACAGCACTCAACGCGGCCTGGTTAAACTCTCCTGCCTTGGGTAAAGGGTTTTGGTTAGCACTAAGGCTGCTGACTCCGCTTATGGTTTGGAGAAGTGGTGTCACGCGCTTGCCGTTTTTGCTACCTGCGTCCTTCTTGGCCTTCGTGCCTGGCACCTCCTTGCGAGATGTAGTTCTTTTAGCAGATTGAGTAGTATTGCCTTGTATTAGGTTAGCTTCCTCTGCTTTAATTTTTGCACCGTTCTCGACGATTTCTGCTAAAACTCCGGCGGCCCGCTGGATGCGCGCTTGAGTTAGCGGTGGCACGCTTATCTCCTGGCCCTGCCTCCCCTGATCAGCTTGCCGTGTATAGGTTTCCCATTGCCGGAGCAGTGCATTGAGTAGTTCGGCGGCGGCTTCCCCTTGATTATCAACGTCCGTCACCTGCGCTAGAATATCTACAACGGCCAAGTTAGGATAATCTAAGAGGAGTGCTAAGACCTGCTGGTGATAATAAGTAGCTGCCATTTGATGGCGGCGAAGCAAGTCCACGGTGTGGTCAACTAAGGGCAACAAATCACTGAGACTCCAACGCTGCTGGGCACGCCATTGTTTTAGACGTTGATGTTGTTGTTTGCGCGTGCCCTTAGCAAGGGATGCGACGGGTGGCCCTAGGACGGGTTGCCGCAGGTGTTGGGGCGACTCCGAGTGTTCGGGTGATTCCGGGTGTTCGAGTGGCTCAGTGAAAATATTCAAAAGCAACTCTATCGTATCCCATCCAGCTTGCCCGGAACACCAAATTTTGGCCGTCCAGATCGAGCGCTCTTCCTCAGTGGGCCACAGAACCTCTGGGGCAATACCAGCCTTAATCAGGAGTTCGATAGGCTGGTTGAGCAGGCGGCACAGCCCGCTCTCATAGGTCCCTTTATTGTCATCTTGCACCCCAAAAACAATGGGCACTTCAATTGTTGGAGGGACTTGCTGGCGACTGTCCTCTTGCCCATTAACGATTGGTGAGCGGACGGGCCAGACAGTGAAGCCAATACCTCGTGGCAGGCTACTTCTATGCGCCAGCAGCGCTGTGGCATCCCATAAGCCAACCAATACGTTATCACCGCCTAGTTCTACAGTGGATTCAACATTTTGTGATGCAGCATTTTGTGACGAGAGTACGGTATTTTCAATATAACTGAGACCATGTACCTGCAAATGCTCAAAATCCGTGACCGCATTAAACAGCGTGAGACCATTAACATTAACCACGTCCTGCCTTTTAGCCACGTTTTGTGTCTGCGGTTTTTTCCCTGGTACGGTTGCAAGATTGGCCGCCAAGGGATTGGCTGCCAGGAGGTGAGACGCTGGGCCTGGCATCGTCAACTTAGAGAGATTATGACTGCGATAGCCATTCTCAAAATGGAAGGCTCTGGCCGTGCGGCTGGGTTCTGTAAACTTGGTCAGCAACTCACGCGTGGTGCCAATATGGAAAAACTCGCCATCGGGCACAGCCACTACGTTAAAGGGTAGGGCAGTGTCGTGGAGGCGATCAAAAAATTGGCCGAAGCTCTTTTGTGCGCTTCGTGTACTGTTGGTGGGGCTCAGGTTGGATAGGTAACGCTCCCGGCTCATGGCAGCAGGTAAGGCTAACGCAACTTCTCGATAAAGATCAACGAGACTCACGCGCGACTCCATCAAGTCCCGTTGCAGACCTGCATTCATGACCACGCGGCTGCCCTTAAGTCCAATGCCAGCGGCATGGAGCAGAGCCTCGGCTGCTGCTGGCGCGATGCAGAAAACACCGGTGTCGATCAGCACGCGTCCGCTGGGATCAATGGCCCCCTCTGCCAGTATCTCGCTCCGGCTGGGCTTTTGTAGAAAATCAAGCACGGGGCCACCCAGACTGGGAGTCGCAGCAACATAAACACCATGCTGCTCGCCGACATCTGGGGGCACGGCAAAACCTAGTCCTGTGATGCCCCCAGGCGTGTGTAAGTTGGTTTCTTCAGAATTGAACGTCAAAAGTACATCACCCGCGCAGATGATGATTTCGCCTTCTGGAGCAGTGGGCAGCTTGGAGAGCGTTTGCAAAATTAAGTCAAAAAGAGCGGCGGGATGGCGCTGCCAGGGCGGCTGGCCAGTGGGTGGCACATCACAAGGAAGCGGCATAAAGATTTTCCCCTGTGGCGCGTAGGCTGGAATACGCCTCGCATCGCCACCCGAATGGGCAATCAAGATCCGATGCTGGCTGAAGCGCTCTGTGAAATCACCCCCGTCCTGGCAAACCGTATCGGCCAATTGAGATAAAACTGCCAAGGTACTGCTGCCGGATCCAACCCGGCGTCCACCCGGATCGGTGACGACGCGCCAAAGTGTGCCCTCGCGCAAAAGACCCTGTCGCACGCGCGCCTCCAACTGTGCCCGATAGCTACTGGCCTGGGCCTCATTGGCTGCTGTGATCACGATAATGTCAAAAGCATGGGATCGAGTTAACATGTCAGCAGTAGTATAGGCAAAACAACGTCTAATAAATTTTAGCAGTTGAGTTTAGGGGAGGAAGGGAGAGCTTTGACCCGCTGAATGGCAAAGTCAAAATACACTACATGGCCTCTGCCTTCCAGCTAGCGTGTCTTTAACGGGTACTCTCTTTCAGGAAAAGGTGGACTTTTCAGTGGTCAATCCCCGCACGGCAAATTGATGCCACAGTTCAGCCGCGTTTGTGTAGAGAATTGTATCCATGCCAACGGCTTGAGCGCCTTCAATGTTGCTTTGGATGTCATCAATAAACAAGTGTTGACTGGCGGAATAGCCACTATCGCGGATGACCCACTGGTAAATAGCTGGGTCGGGCTTCTCTAAGCCTATTTCATGAGAAACTACAACCTTATCGAAGGGTTGTAACAGATGCGGGAAATGCGTTTGAATAAAGCGCCAGTGAATTTCATTGGTATTAGAGAGCAAGTAGCGCTTTTCGACAGGAGCGGCAACCACCAATTTGAGTACTGCCTCATCCGCCCAGAAAATATTATTCCAGGCGAAGCAGAAATCGTCATAACTGAGGCTTAATCCCGTCGCTGCCTGGAGCTGCCGATGATACTCTACCCCATTCACGGCACCCACCCCAAATCCTGTTGCTTGGGCCAAGGACTGCGCGACCGCTCGCGCCTCCTGCGGAGCCAAGCGGAAGTGAGGGTTTAAGGCATCCCATAATCGCTGCTCGTCAAAAGGGAGTAAAACCTTACCTAAGTCACAGACGATAACGTGGATAATGCAGAGCCTTCTATAGTTAGGATTCTGAGATGCAAAGAGAAGAATCAGGTATAAGGCAAAACATAATGCCCGTTCGTCTCGCTCGCACCTGTCCCGTCTAAACTTGAGTCAGTCTATCTACAATTTAATAATGCGGGCTTGAGAGTCTTGAACGGCTTTGAAGGCGTTACGTGTGTCTACGACTAAGTGCGCCTTTTGAGCAATTTCTTGGTAGTTGTAATTGCTGTGGTTGGTCAGCAGCGCGACACAGTCAGCCGCTAAGACTTGCTCTAAGGGTTGTGAGGTGATGGTTTCGCCATGCAGCCTTATGCTGGGCACATGCGGATCATTGTAGATGATCTCTGCGCCCAAACTGTGCAGCAGTTCCGCCACACATAACGAGGGTGATTCCCGTGCATCCCCCACATCGGGCTTGTAGCTCATGCCAAGCACCCCAATGCGTGAACCACGCACCGCTTTGCTTTCATCATTGAGGGCGCGCGTGATTTTATCTACGACATAACGCGGCATAGCGCGGTTCACTTCTCCGGCCAGTTCGATAAAGTTGGTCTGGAAGTTATACTGGCGGGCTTTCCAACTCAGATAAAAGGGGTCAATCGGGATGCAGTGCCCGCCTAAGCCCGGCCCTGGCGAGAACTTGGTAAAGCCATAAGGTTTGGTTGCGGCAGCGTCAATGACTTCCCAGATGTCAATGTTCATGCGGTCGCAGAGCATCGCCATCTCATTGACCAGGGC
>Ga0213875_10000462_pt1 | contig 35114 bp, 28 predicted proteins | sample BarmaccomBMRX_R8_FD_160105 | JGI IMG/M metagenome (GOLD analysis project Ga0213875, IMG submission 160105) | Root-associated microbial communities from Barbacenia macrantha in rupestrian grasslands, the National Park of Serra do Cipo, Brazil - RX_R8 | ecosystem: Host-associated > Plants > Roots...
AAATCACACGAACGACGTTCGAGAGCGTTGACGGTTGCGGAGGGCGGAATCCGCCCCCGACGGGCCGTGGCGAGGTATGGCGGGGTGAGAAGGCTCGCTCGTTTGCGTCCGGACGATTTTACGCTCGCGATGCTGGGCACCGTGTCGCTGTCGCTCTTGCTGCCGGTGCATGGGGCGGGCGCCCGCATCGTCGGCGCGATGAGCGAGATCGCGATCGGGCTCTTGTTTTTTCTGCAGGGCGCGCGCTTGTCTCGGCAGGCGATCGTCGCCGGGGCGCTGCACTGGCGCCTGCATCTGATCGTGTTCGCCGCGACCTTTATCGTCTTCCCGCTGTTCGGGCTCGCGCTGATGCCGCTGTCGGGGACGGTGCTGAGCCCGCCGCTCTATCTCGGCCTGTTGTTCCTGTGCACGCTGCCCTCGACGGTGCAGGCCTCGGTCGCCTTCACCTCGATCGCCGGCGGCAATGTCCCGGCCGCGCTGTGCAGCGCCTCGATGTCGAGCCTGGTCGGCATGGTGCTGACCCCGCTTCTCGTGCGGCTGCTGCTCGGCGCGCATGGCGGCTCGTCGCTGCACGGGCTCGGGACGATCGCGGCGCAATTGCTGCTGCCGTTCCTCGCCGGGCAAGTGGCGCGCGGCTGGATCGGCGGCTGGGTGCAGCGCCACCGGGTACGGCTCGGCTGGGTCGACCGCATCTCGGTCCTGCTGATGGTGTACGGCGTGTTCAGCGAAGCGACGGTCGGCGGTCTGTGGCGGTTCCTGACCCCGACCAACCTGCTGGTGCTGGCGGTCGTCAACGCCGCGCTGCTGGCGGCGATGCTGAGCTGCACGAGTTTTGCGGCGCGTCGCTGCGGGCTGCCGCGCGAGGACGAGATCGCGATCGTCTTTTGCGGCTCGAAGAAGAGCCTGATCACCGGCATTCCGATGGCCAATGCGCTGTTCGCCGGCCAGGCTTTGGGGCTGATCGTGTTGCCGCTGATGATCTTCCACCAGCTGCAGCTGATGGCCTGCGCCGCCCTCGCCCGCCGCTACGCCGCCGCGCTGCCGAACCCGGCTGCGGCGCCGCACGCCGCAGGGGTTAGCGCGCCGTTGCCGGCGGCCGCGCATGCGCCGATCATGTCGCAAGATGCGGCAGCACTGAACCGGCGGATGGCATGAACCAGGATGGCGCGGGCGGGTACCGGTTTTGCACGGTCGAGGACGAAGGCCGACTGCGCATCGTGACGATCAACCGGCCCGAGGTGATGAACGCCCTGCACAGCGAGGCGCATCACGAGCTGGAGCGGGTATGGGACGAATTCGCTGCCAGCCCCGATCTGTGGATCGGCATCGTCACCGGCGCCGGCGAGCGCGCCTTTTCGGCGGGCAACGATCTGAAGGTTCAGGCTGCCGGGCGGCGCGGGCCGCGGGCGCGCAGCGGCTTCGCCGGGCTCACACACCGCTTCGACCTGGAGAAGCCGCTGATCGCCGCGGTGAACGGGGTGGCGATGGGCGGCGGCTTCGAGACCGCGCTCGCCTGCGATCTGATCGTTGCCGCCGAGAACGCGGTGTTCGCGTTGCCCGAGCCGCGGGTCGGGCTGATCGCCGGGGCCGGCGGGGTGCATCGGCTGGCCCGCATGATCCCGCAGAAGCAGGCGCTCGGCATGATCCTGACCGGCCGTCGCGTGTCGGCCGAGGAAGGCCGCGCGCTCGGCTTTGTCAACGAGGTGGTGCCGGCCGGGCAGGCGCTCGCCGCCGCAAAGCGCTGGGCGGCGCAGATCCTCGAATGCTCGCCGATGGCGGTGCGCGCTTCGAAGCAGGCGTTCTATCGCGGCCTCGACGCAGCCAGCCTCGAACAGGCGATCGCAACCGTCTACCCGGCGCAACAGGCCAATCTCGCAAGCGAGGACTACGTCGAAGGCCCGAAAGCCTTTGCCGAAAAGCGCCGCCCGAACTGGCAGAACCGGTGAACGGCCCCGTCCCGCCTCAGGGGCGGCGTCAGGCGTTGTAGGTCACCAGCTTCATCGTCGCGCAGCGGAACACATTGTCGGTGTCGCACAGCTCGTTCGCGGCCGTCACCACCGGCACGACGGTTACCGTGACCTCGGCGGCCGTACTGGCGATGTCGCGCAATGCCTGGGTGACGGTTACCCGCTTCTTGGCCGGGGTCAGCGGGTGCGGCGGCCGGAAATCGTAATCCTCGCGGCGGTGCTCGTGCACGTCGCAATGCCCGGGGTCGCCGAGGCAGCCGCCATGCCCGAAGATATAGAAGGAGCCGGCATAACCGTTCTCCGCGGTCTTCGCCGTCTGCTGATCGGCGCCGGGATTGTTGAAGAAGACGCGCCCCTCATAGGACGCCTCGCCATGGAAGATGCCGTCGATTTCGAGGTCGGCGCGCGCATAACGGTGCTCCGGCCCGGCGAACGCGATCGGTATCGCGGCGCTCGTAAAAGTGCGGGCCGGCTTGGTCGAACGGGTCGGCACGCCGAGGCTGCGCAGCCGACGCGGCGCGGCAGCCGCGGGAGCGGCCGGGTTTCTCGGAGCTCTCGCCATCAGCCGCTCCCTCCCGCCGCTCCGGCGGCCGGAGCGCCCGCGCTGCCCGTCGCGCCGGCCACCGGGATCGCGCTCTGCGCCGCGGCGTAATCGTAGCCGAGATCGTTCGGGTTCAACACGTCGCGCACCCTGAAGGTGAACGGCGCCAGCACCACATCGAGCAGTTCGGTCGAGATGTTGGCGTTGCCGTTCTTGGTCTGCCACAGCCACCAGATGCGGTCGATCATTGCGTGGTGCGACCAGAAAATCGGGTCGAAAGCGGCCGTCCCGACCACCCCCATATCGCCCGACACCCAGCCATGCACGTTGTCGTGGATGTCTTCGAGCTTGTCGGTGAAGTCGCTCCAGTCGGTCCGCGCGAGCGCGTCGTCGACATCGGCCTGCGACGGCAATTCTGCCGGGTCCCCCGGCTGACGGGCGGTATTGCGCATCAGCGGCGGCTGCGTATTCGGCAGGTTCATGCGAAACGAGGCGAGCGGGTTCGGCTGACCGCCGACCGAGCGGTCCGAGAAGATCTGCGGGACCCCGTTCTGCCGCGGCGGGCGCAAGGTCCAATCCCACCACGGCAACGTCACGTCCGGCACCCGATCGCGCATCGCCATCTCCCAATTATAGAGATAGGCGCGGTGCCACGGCAGAAACAGCTGCATCGACTGCGCGGTGTGCGCGTTCTGCTGATGGTGCCAGCAATACCAGCTCGGCGTGCCGTGCAGGCCGGCCAGGTACTGATATCCTCGGTTATCGGCGATCGCCATCATCTGGCGGTAGGAGTCGCGGAAGGCAGAGACCTGGGCGTCGCTGAGATTGTGCACGCCCAGCCTGATCCGCAGATCCGCCATGAGCCGCCTCCCTGTCGGCCTGATGCCGAAGGCAGGATAGGTTAGAGCAAGGTCCACGCCGATGGAATCGCTTGCGCCGGCGCCCTCCCCATGGACACGGTTGGGGAAGGTAGTCGCACAGACATTTCCACTGCAGCGGATATCGCTCTCGGCGTTATGGCCAGCGGTTTCGCTGACGGATCAGGGAGGCGGGGAATGAGCCCATCGAGCGAGCCGGTCAGGATCGTCACCGTCGCCAGCTGCTCAAACCTGCGCGACGAGCATCGCGGCCATGTCGCCGTCTCCGGCTCCTATGGCGGCCGATACAACGCCTACAACGCCGCGAAATGGCCGGTGCGCGCGGTCATCATGAACGATGCCGGCATCGGCAAGGATGATGCCGGCATCGTCGGCCTCGAATTTCTCGACCGTATCGTGATGGCCGCGGCAGTCGCAGACGCGCAAACTTGCCATATCGGCGACGGCGACCACATGCTGGCGAATGGCGTGATCAGCCGCGTCAACGGCACCGCCGCCGCGCTCGGCTGCACGGTGGGGCAGAGCGTGCGCGCCTGTGCCGAGCTGATGCGCGCGGCCGCACCGCCGACGCAAACGCCGCCGACGATCACCGACGGCGCCCGCTACATCCTGCGCGACAATCCGGGCGAGCTGGGCCTCGTCTGCGCCGATTCGATCGGGATGATCCTGCCGGAGGATGCGGGAAAGATCGTCGTCACCGCCTCGCACGGCGCGTTGTCGGGCGGGCGGCCCGACAACGCCGTCGCGCCCGATGTCCATGCGGTCTTTTTCAGCGATGGCGGGCCGGGCGGCGGGATGGACGGCGCCGGGATCGCCCGCCTCGCACCGCTCGACCGGCGCGGCATCCCGGCGGCATCCGTCTCATTCGACAGCGCACCGATCGGCGACGCCCGCGCCCTCTACCATGACGGCATCCTCTCGCACGTCAACGAGGCCGCCGCGCGCGCCGGCGCCCGCCCCGGCATGACCCTCAAAGCCTTCGTCGACCTCCTCTCCGCCGCCGCAAAACCCGCCTGAACGGCGCCGCAAGAACACTTTCCGGAATCGGCGGTTATGCGACAGCGGCCGGTTGAGGCTCCTATTCGGTCATCCCCGGGCGCAGGATGCTCGACCGAAGACCACCCGAAGCCGACATCTACGATCCATCAGGGGCGTTTCGGGCAGGGGAGTTTCGGGCGGGCGCTCTGCTAGCATGTCAATGACTTGAGGAAGGGCCGATGAGGCGTCGCGAATTGATCGCGTCGCTCGGCGGCGCGGCGGCGTGGCCGCTGGCGGCGCGGGCGCAGCAGGCGGCAAAGCCAGCGCGGATCGGCTACTTGATCCCGTCCGCGCTCGATGCACCGATCAATCGCGACAATTTCGGCGCCATCCGCCGCCAATTTGCCGAACTTGGCTATCTTGAGAACCAAACCATCGTGTTTGAAGTACGCGGCGCCGACAGCCGGCCCGACCGACTACCCGCGCTTGCCGCCGAACTCGTCGCGCTCAAACCCGATGTTATCATCGCACTGTCGACGCCCGCCGGCCGTGCTGTGCATCAAGCGACCCAGACGATCCCAATCGTTGTCGGCTCGATGGGCGACCCGGTCGGCGACGGGCTGGTGGCGAGCCTCTCCCGACCCGGCGGCAACGTGACGGGCACGACCTTCCTCGGCCCCGAACTCGTGGCCAAGCGCCTGTCGCTATTGAAGCAACTGATACCGACGCTGTCGCGCGTGGCGATACTGTGGAGTCCTTCCGCCTTCAGCCGCCAGACGACCGACGACATGGTGAGCAAGTCCGACGAGGCGGCTCGCCGATTGGGCCTCGTCCTCCACTATGTCGAGGCGCATGTCGCAGAGGAATTCGAGCCGGCCATCGTTGCCGCAGTAGAGGCGCGAGACGAGGCGCTCTTCCAGTTCCCGAACCCGACCTTTTACGAGAACCGGAACCGCCTCGCTGACCTCGCCGGACGATACCGGCTGCCCGCGATGTTCAACTCCCGCGAATTCGTCGAAGCCGGCGGGCTCATTGCCTACGGCGCCAGCGTCGTCGACATGAACCGTCGCACCGCGATCTACGTCGACAAGATCCTAAAAGGTGCGAGACCCGCAGATCTGCCGATCGAGCAGCCAACCAAATTTGAGCTCGCTATCAATCTCGCGACCGCGAAGGCCCTCGGCATAGAAGTGCCGCCGGCCCTGCTCGCAGTTGCCGATGAGGTGGCCGATTAGAGCAGTATCCCCGCAAATCGAATGCCTTCTCTTGGCCCCGTGGCCGGGCTTGTCCCGGCCACCCACGTCTTGCTCGCATGCATGCATGCCGATGAAGACGTGGACCCGCGGGTCGAGCCCGCGGGAGGGGAGTTCTTTTCAACGCCGATCGGACCTCATCGGATTCCGCTTTAGATTTTTTCCTCGACGGCCTGTGGTGGCGCTCCGTTGCCGCTCGCTCTCCCATTCGCGAGGGTCCGTTTCTCGCGCCGAAAAGCGATCCCCGAACCCGCCGAACAATCGCAGGGGGCATGCGGCGAGGCGCGGGCGTATAATTTCACGATTCGGCAACGCTCCGGGGCCAGTCTCGCGCGATGTTCGGAAGCGGGCGATTGCGCGCCCTTGCATCGAGCGCCCCGGCCTCCTCGGCCGCGCGGTTTGGGGGCACCGGGCGCGCCGCGTCCAAGCGGCCCGAGCGTCTGCGCAGGCGCCGCTCGCTGCTGATCGGGCCCATGCTGCTATTGCTTGCCGCGGCGGGACTGCTGCCGCTCGCGCTCGCCCCGGCGCTTTTGTCGGCGCGCGATCCGCTGGCGTCGGCGCAGGCCATCGTCGTGCTCGGCGGCGATCTGCGAGACCGTGCGCCGCTCGCGGCCGCGTTGTCCCGCGAAGGCCTGGCGCCGACGGTTCTGGTCAGCGGCGCCGGGGATTGCGACAGGGTCCGGCAGGCGCTGGAGCGGCTCGGAGTGCCGGCGGAACGCGTCTGGCTCGAATGCCACTCGCGCACGACCCGGGAAAATGCCTGGTTTGCCGGCGAGATGCTGCGCGAGCGCGGCCTGCATCGCATCATCCTCGTCACCTCGTGGCAGCATTCCGCGCGCGCCAAGCGCAGCTTCGCCCGGCTCGCGCCCGACCTCGACATCGCTTCCTACCCGACGCGGCCATTGCCCGCATGGCTGCCGGTCGCGTCCCCCGCCGAGGCCGCGGCGGTGTATGAGGAATACGTCAAGTACGGCTGGTACTGTCTGGCTTACGGCATCTGCCCAGGAGTCTGACCGCTGACCCGCGGCTGCGGGGTTGTCGGTTTGTTAACCGTTTCGGCTTCTCTTCGAAGCGGGTGCGACCGCTTTCGCGGAGAAGACCGGGGACCTTCGATGGCAATCAGGCAGGCGACGGCAGAATCGGCAGCCGCCATGACGCAATCCCCCCGCTCGGCTCGCCCCGAGGCCTCCGCCCGCGTCGAGGTCTTCGGCGTCGATTTTACGCCCCTGACGATCGCCGAGGCGGCGCGGGTGATCGCAGCCCGACCCGCCGGCGAGCCGTTCGATTATGTCGTCACGCCGAACGCCGCCAACATCGTCGAGATGCAGCGCCGGCCGGAGCTTCTGGAGCCGGTCTGGACCGGCGCGTTCCTCAGCCTGCTCGACAGCTCGGCGACCCAACTGCTTGCGCGGCTGAACGGGGTGCGGCTGCCGCTGAGCCCAGGAAGCGACCTGACCGCCTACCTGTTCGAGCATGGAATCGTGGCGCCGGACGAGCCGGTTGCGATTGTCGGCTGCGCTGCCGCCTCGATCGAAAGCCTGAAGGCCCGCTACGGGCTGCGCCATGTGCTCCATCACGATCCCCCGATGGGGTTCATCGACGATCCCGCAGCGGTGGCGCAGGCCGTGGCCTTTGTCGCCGGCGCGCATACCCGCTTCGTCTTCATCGCGATCGGGGCGCCGCAGGCGCAGCGCTTCGCCTGGGCGGTGCGGCAGGACGGCCGGGCAACCGGCCTCGGTTTTTGCATCGGGGCGTCGCTCAATTTCCTGACCGGCACGGAGGTTCGCGCGCCGCGCTGGATGCGCACGAGCCGGCTCGAATGGCTGTTCCGGACCCTGCAGCAGCCGCGCCGGATCGGCCGGCGAGTCGTGTTCGACTGCCTGCCGATCGTCGCGGTTTTCCTGCGCGACAGGATGCGCCGATCGTCCGGCCGAGGCTGATCCGTCGGTGCTTGCCGGCGGGGAGCGACGGCTTGGCGGCAAGCGCGCGCCGGGGCATGATCTGGGATAAGCGAGCGAGACCCGGCGGCGCATGACGATCCCCGCGACGGCCTCGGCCGGCCTTCCGAGCGACAGGAGCTTCAGCCGCCCGCACGCCAAGCGGCGCTCGGCGCGGCTGTGGCAGGTCGCCGTCCTTCTTTGCGTGCTGCCGCTGATCTTCCAGAGCTTCCACTATGTCGTGGACGTGCGCCCGCTCTACCTGCTGTCGAAAATCATGCCGATGGTGCTGGCGCCGTTTGCGGTAGCCGCCTTTCTGTTCGGGCGGCTTCCTTATCGCGGCTGGTTTGTGGCGCTCGGGCTTTATGCGCTGCTGGTTACGCCGATCCTGTCGGCGATCAATTTCGGCGAGGGGGGTGTAGCCGCGCTGAGCACGCAGATCAAGCTTCTGCCGATCAGCTATTACTTCAGCTTCTTCGCGGTGCTGTGGCTGCTGCGTCCGAGCTATGACGAACTCGTCCGCAGCGTCGTCCTGCTCGCGCTCGTTTCGCTCGCCTTGTTCCCGCTGTTATGGGCGGTAACGCCGGAGTGGACCTATTACCAGAGCGACGAGGAGACGAAGGTCTTCCTGTACGATCCGGAACGGGGGTTTCGCATCGTCGTGCCGCCGTTCTTTGTCGAAATCTTCATCTTCTACCAGAACCGGCGGTTTTGGGCGACGCGCCGGCCGCTCTGCCTGGTGCTCGTCGCCTGCAGCTTTGTAATGCTGCTGCTCTTCTACAAGGAGCGCACGACGATCGCGGGCCTGTTCGCGGTGGTTCTGTTCGCCGCTTTGGCCGGCCAGAGCTTGTCGCGCAAGGCGGTGCTGTGCGTCGTCATGGCTGCGCTCGCGGGGATCGCCGTCGGGATCGGGATTTTCTCCAACCTGTCGGAAAGCGGCTCGCTGACGGTGCGCCAGGGCACGATAGCGATCGCGCTTGCCGCCTTGAACCACGAACCGATCGGCTGGCTGATCGGGCTCGGGACGGTCAGTCATTTCCGCGAAGAAAGCTTTATTCAACTCTACGGGCATACCTTCTTTCTCGCCGATATCGGGGTGCTCGGGATCATCTACGAGTACGGCGTGGTCGGGTGCCTGTTGTTTGCCGCTATCTACGTCAAGATCTTGCAATATTTTCGTACCAGGCTGGCCTTTACCGAGGACCCTTTCCTGTTCGCCTTCCGCGATCAGATCCGTTTCCAGATCCTGACGGCAATCATCCTGCCGATCACCTACGCGCCCGCCGAGTGGGCCGCGACATTGGGCTTGTTTGTTTATTTTCGGCGCCGCATCGAGGAACGGCTGCAGCCGCGCCTGGGCTGAGTTGGGTCGGAACCGCGCCGCGGTCGGGCGCCCCCGCCCGCGGCACGGTTCCGACAGGTGACATCGGGCAAGCACATTCGGAGCGGATCATGATTCACGTCCTTTCCGCGGATACCGGCGAGCTGACGGCAGAGGTTTGCGTGATCGGCGCAGGGCCGGCGGGGATCACGACGGCGCTCGAATTGGCACGGCTCGGATGCCCGGTGCTGCTGCTCGAATCCGGCGGGCTGAAGCCGTCGCCGCAGGCCCAGCAACTTGCCGAGGCAACGATCCGCTCACCGCAGCACCACGCGCCAATGGCGGTCGCCGTGCAGCGCTCGCTCGGCGGCGCGTCGAATTTGTGGGGCGGACGGTGCGTGCCGCTCGACGCGCTCGATTTTGCGGCGCGCCTTGCCGTTCCAAACAGCGGCTGGCCGATCGGGATGCACGATTTCGCACCTTTTCTGCCCGCCGCTTGCGCCTATCTGAATTGTGGCGAGCCGGAGTTTTCCGACCCGATCCCCGCCCTCGACATCGCCGACCGGCGGTTCGGCGTGGACCGCCTCGAACGGTGGAGCACCCGGCCCCGCCTCAAGGAAGCACACGGAAAGACGCTGCGCGACAGCACGCGGATCGAGCTCGTGCTCGATGCGACGGTCGTCAATTTCGCCTTTGCCGAGGACGGCCGAGTTCGACATGTCACGGTCAAGGCCCCGGGCAGCCCGCCGGTCGCGGTGCATGCGCGCGCCTTCGTCGTCGCGGCGGGCGGGCTGGAGAATGCGCGGCTGCTGCTCGTTGCCCGCCGCAATGCGCCGCAGCGGTTCGGCGGGTCCGAGGGGCCGCTCGGCCGCTATTACATGGGGCACCTTTACGGGTCGGTGGCGCAGGCCGTGTTTGCCGACCAGCGGCTCGATGCCGGGCTCGACTATTTCTTCGACGGGCGCGGCTCCTATGTCCGGCGCCGGTTCACGCCGAGCGCCGAGATGCAGCAGGCGCACGGGCTGCAGAACATCGCGTTGTGGCCGGAATTCCCGCCGCTCTACGATCCCGGCCATCGCAACAGCGTGCTGTCGCTGGGCTACCTCGCGCTGTCGCTGCCGCCGGTCGGTCGGATGCTGGTCGCCGAGTCGATCCGGCGCTCGCATATCGGCGCCTATGTCGGGGCCGAGCTTCGCCGCGGGCCGCATGTGTTGAACCTGATCCGAGGGATGCCGCAGGCCGCGGCGTTCTTTCCGCGCTTCATGTATCGGCGGCATTTCGGACGGCCGCCGCTGCCCGGCTTTTTCCAGCGCAGCCCGCATCGCCGCTACGCGATCCGATACCATGCCGAGCACGCGCCCGATCCGGAGTCGCGCGTGCAGCTGTCAGCAGACCGCGACGCGCTCGGGGTGCCGCGCCTCGACATCGATCTGCGCGTTGCCGAGCGCGATGTCGATTCGGTGTTGCGGGCGCATCAGTGCTTTGCCGCCTGGCTCGCCGATACCGGCCTCGGCCGGATGGTCTGGTCCTATCCTGCAGCCGAGCGGCGGGCCGCCCTGCTGCGGCAATCCTATGACGGTCACCACCAGATCGGGACGACGCGGATGGCGGCGACGCCGCGGCACGGCGTGGTCGATGCCGATTGCCGGGTCTTCGGGGCGGCTAATTTGTTTGTAGCAGGCAGCTCGGTGTTCCCGACCTCCGGCCAGGCCAATCCGACCCTGAACGCGGCGACCCTGGCGGTGCGGCTGGCCCGACGGATCGCGAGCGAGCTGAGCCGCACCGAACGCCCGCAACCCGAGCTGGCGCTCCAGCGCGTGCGTATCCCGGAGAGCGTCGCTTAGCGTTGCGCCCTGCGACCGGGTTGAAGCGACATCGGTCGAAATGGCCGGCCCGGATGACGGCTGCTTGTAAATGGGCGGGCTGCGGCGCATAGTGCCGCGGTCGACCGCGTGGTTCGGCTTGCTTTCGTTGCTCCCAAGCGCCGAACCTGCTCACCGTTCCGTGCCGAAGATGATCCGCTGCGGGTTTTTCCGCAGCGCCCTCCTGTCACTCTGAAAGGCTCACGATGGCTACCGGAACGGTTAAGTGGTTCAATGCACAAAAGGGTTACGGCTTCATCCAGCCGGATGACGGCTCGAAGGACGTGTTCGTCCATATCTCGGCCGTCGAGAGGTCGGGCATCGGCAATCTGCATGAGGGGCAGAAGCTCAGCTACCAGCTCGAGCGAGGCCAGCAGGGCAAGACCTCGGCGGTCGCCCTACAGACCGCCTGACAACAAAGAATTCGGATGCCGCCCCCGGGCGGCATCCGTCTTTCAGGAGCAATGGCGATGTCCGAACATCAGTTTTCGGTAGGGCAGGCGGTGCAGCTCGTGCCGGATGCGCGAAGCGGTCGTTCGACGCACACCCGGCACACGATTGTCCGCTTGCTTCCAGAGCAGGACCGCGTCCCGCAGTATCAGATCAGAAGCGCGGCCGACGGCAGCGAGCGCCGCGTCATGGAAGTCGAGTTGCGCCGAGGATAGTCACCGCCGGCGCATGACATAAGCCGCGCGGCGTTGCAGCTCCGGTGAGCAGGCTTCTCTATAGCAGCTCGAACGGCGACCGATGGTTTCTGACTCGCGACATCGAGACCGGGTTTGTCGCGGTCAGACATGAGCCGAACGCCGCCTCCGGTGGGCAGCCTTCCGATATCGACTTGGCCGAGTTTCTTCACCGCGACCGCGGCGGTCCGGAGCACCAGGCCTTGCGGCAGCTGATCGGTACCTTGGCGGACCCTGCGCCGTCAGCAGCCCCAGCCGTAACCCGAGAACCGCGCCGCCCCCGCTCCCGCCGCCGGCGCCCGCATTAGGGTCGCACTGCAGCAGACAAATGGGTCCCGTGATGTCGTTCCGGGAGCCGCGCAGCGGTAGCCCGCTGCCCGAACGTCGCTAGAACGCCTTGGCGCCGAGCAGTTTTTGGGTCAGCAATACGGCGACGGCGTTGCCGCCCTGGAACGCCATCGTCAGCGCCGCGCCGACCGTCGGGACGACATCCTCGGGGCGCTCGATGCGCAGGCAGATCACGCCCATCGCCTGCAGCACCGGCTCGACCGCCTGGCCCATCGGGAATTGCCAGGGGTTCCCCTCGCCGAAATCGCCGCGCATGCTGAGCAAGGTCAGGAACGGGAACCGCCCGCCCTTGATCAGCGACAGCATGTTGACGCAATTGCCGGCGCCGCTCGACTGCATCAGCAATACCGCGCGGGCGCCGCCGAGATCGGCGCCGGCGCACAACGCCACGCCCTCCTCCTCGGTCGTCAGCGCAACCGATTGCACGTCGGGATCGGCCAGCGAGCGGTCGATCAGCACGCGATGCCCGGCATCCGGGACATAGCCGAACTGAGTGACGTTGTTGCGCCGCAACAGGTCGTAAAGCGCATCCTGCCATCGAGGCTCGGCCATCCGCCGGCTCCTTTGCCACCTTCTCCTGCCAGCCTCGGGCCAACCGCGCGCGAACGCAACCCGAATGCGCCGCGGATGCGGGACGCGACGCGGTGCAAGCGGCCATAAAATCGCCGAAGTCGTCGGTTATGCTTCTCTCTTCGTCATCCCGGACCAGCAAATCCGCAGGATTTGCGCCGATCCGGGATCAGTCCCTCGGCTCGCACGAATGGCGACATGGATCCCGGATAGAAGGCTCGCGCTCCCAAAACGCGTAGCGTTTCGGGGCTCGCCTAGTGTCCTGAACCAGAAATCCGCATGCTTATTCTCCTCGTCATTCCGGGGCGGGAGCCCACGGGTCCGGCCTACGGCCGGCCCGAGGATAAACTCCGCTCGCGAGCCCGGAACCCATGAACACTGGCCTAAGAAAACCAGGAAAGGCCTGTGTTCTTGGGTTCCGGGCTGCCGCTGCGCGGCCCCCGGAATGACGACAATAATTATCTAACGAACTTCTGGTTCATGACACTAGAGCGGAATCCGATGAGGTCCGATCGGCGTTGAAAGAACTCCCCTCCCGCGGGCTCGACCCGCGGGTCCACGTCTTCATCGGCATGCCTGCGAGCAAGACGTGGGTGGCCGGGACAAGCCCGGCCACGGGGCCAAGAGAAATGTGTTCGCAACGATTGCGGGAGTTTTTGCTGCTGATTTGCTGCAGAGGCAGCGAGCGTCTTCGATCAGGTCAATCCATGGTTGTGGTGAGAACTACGGCGCGATGCGGACAGTGCTGCGGGCGCTGCGGCCGCTTGCGTCGATCACGGTCAGCTGGGCGAAGCCGATGCCGCCCGGGCGCCAGTAGAGGGTCCGGCGCGGCGGTCCCGGCGGCAAGGGCCGGCCGTCGACCAGCCAGCGGAACGGGCCCGCGCCGGCCGCCTCCAGCGGCAGGTCCTGGCCCTGCCAATCGAGCAGCGCGCCATCCGGCGGGTAGAGGATCTTGGGGCCGCCCTCTGGCGATGCCGCATGCCCGAGCGGCGCCGCATCGAGCCGCTGCAGCCGCGGCGGCAGGTCGCGGCGCGCGACGACCAGCGCACCTTCGGGCGGCGGGCGCGGGCCGGGGCTCGTCGCCGGCCGCGGCAGCAGATCGGCGATCTTGAACAGCACCGGCGCGGCGGTCAGCCGGCCGCTGCGGCCCGGCAGCGGCGTACCATCGGGACGGCCGGCCCACACCGCGATCGTGTTCTCGGCGTCCCAGCCGACCGCCCAGGCGTCGCGAAAGCCGTAGGAGGTGCCGGTCTTGAACGCAAAATGCCGGCCGCGCATGACCTCGGAAGGCAACACCCCGGGCGGCGGCGGCGCGGCGCTCAGGATGTCGCCGACATACCAGGCCGCGACCGGGCCGAACAGCGCAACACCCTCGGCCGGAGGGTCGCCGAGCCGATAGCGCAACGGCGCGACGACGCCATGATTGGCGAGACCGACATAAAGCGTCGCCAGATCGGCGAGCGTGATCCCGACCCCGCCGAGCCCTATGGGCAGGCCGGGTTCGGCGGTTGCGTCAGGGAGCTTCAGGTGAATGCCGGCGGAGGCGAGCCCGGCCGTGAAACGGGCCGGGCCGAGCCGGTCCAATACCGCGACGGCCGGCACATTGAGCGAAAATTGCAGCGCCTCGCGGGCCGAGACCTCGCCCTGAAAGCGCCCGTCGAAATCGCCCGGCGCATAGTCGCCAAAATGTCGGGGACGGTCGTCGAGCAGGGTTTCCGGGTGGATGATCGAGCGGTCGAAGGCCATCGCGTAGATGAAGGGCTTGAGCGCCGAGCCCGGCGAGCGCAACGCGCGCGCCATATCGATCGTGCCGCGCCGCGCCGCCGAGCCGAAAACCGCGTTCCCGACATAGGCGAGGACCCGCCGTTCGCGATTGTCGACGACGATCGCGGCCAGGCTCGCCTGCGGGTCGAGGCCGGCCGCCTCGCGCAACAGCAATGCCTCGACCCGGCGCTGCAGCAGCGGGTCGATGGCGGTGCGATGGATCGCCGCTGCCGGCGCCGCGTCGCGCAGGTCGCGCGCGAGATGCGGCGCGGCGAACGGCATCGGCTGTCGCGCCCGCGGCACCGCCTCTTGCATCGCCTCGGCCGCGGCCTGCTGCGCGATCGCGCCCTGTTCCGCGAGGCGGCGCAGCAGCCGGTCGCGCGCGGCGCGCGCCGCATCGGGGTGACGGTCCGGGCGCAGCCGGTCTGGCGAGCGCGGGATCGCGACCAGCAGCGCGGCCTCACCGAGCGAAAGGCGGGCCGGTTCCTTGCCGAAATAGGCGAGGCTCGCGGCCCGAACGCCTTCTAGATTGCCCCCGAACGGCGCCAGGGTCAGGTAGAGCCCGAGGACATCGGCCTTGCTCATGCGGCGCTCGAGCGCGACCGCCTCCCCCATTTCCGCGAGCTTTGCCGCCCATGTGCGGGGACGCCGCTCGAGCAGGCGCACCGCCTGCATGGTCAGGGTCGAGGCGCCGGACACGACATGCCGGCGCATGACAAGCTGCCCCATTGCGCGCGTCGCGGCGACAGGATCGACCCCGGGATGCGCGGCAAAGCGCCGATCCTCCGCCGCGATCAGCATCTTGACATAGACCGGATCGACCGCCTCGGGCGATGCCGGCAGCCGCCATTTGCCGTCGCGGCTCAGAAACCCGCGCAGGATCGACCCGTCGCGCGCCAGCACGAGAACGGACACGTCGCGCCCGCGGTCGAGCGCGGGCGGCGGCAGCAGCGACCAGCCGCCCAACGCGAGGCCGAGCAGCGCCGCCACCAGCCCCGCGGCTCTTACAAGCAGGGCCACGCGTCCGGTCCTAGCATCCGCCGTCGATGCGGCCTGATCCGCTACCGGCGAGCTCACCGACGTTCCTTGCTCCCGGCTCTAGCGGGGCAGCACCGTCAGCTTGCCGAGCGCGGTGCGGCCGCTGGTGTCGGGCTCGTACATGTCCTCGGCGACAAGGGCGGGGTATTTGAACTCGCCGGGCGTCACCGCCCGGACGACATAGGCGAGGGTGAAATCCTTGGTCCCTGCGCCGAGATCGAGCGCCGCGACAAAGCGGTCGTCGCGCTCCTCCGTATAGGTCGCGCTCGTCAGTTTCGGCAGCCACGAATAGCTCGATGCGGAATCGCCCTTGCCGGTCGCGCCCTGGATCTCGAACCCGGCCGGGAGCAGATCCACGACCAGGCTCTGCGCCGCGCGCGACGGGTCGGAGCGGGTTCCGGCGATCACCACGACAAACAGATCGCTCTGCCGCGCCTTCGCCAAATCGGCGGTCGTGCCGTCCGGCTTGTAGACCGAACGGGTCACGGCGTAGCCGCGGTTTTCGGCCGGCAGATCGGCCTTGACCACACCGGTGATCGACACGGCGCGCCACATCGGGCCGATGCCGCGATTGGCAACGGTCGTCGGCGGTTCGCCCGAGCCGAGCTTGCGCCGGAGGTAGAACGGCGCGGTGCGCGTCTCCGGCGCGGCGTCGCCGACGGCGATCGTCATGCTGCCGCCGCCGGTTTTTGCGGCCGCCTCGGCCGCCATCAGCAGCCAGGCTTGTTCCTGCGTGCTGGTGCGGCTCGAACGGGCGAACAGCTCGGTAATCCGGTCGATGACGGTCGTCAGCCGCGGCTGCGTTGCCGGGTCGCGCGCCGCGAAGGCAAGCGCCGCCGCGCTGTCGCGCAGATCGGTACCGTAATCGACATAGCGCAGGCCGAGCGGGCGTTTCGGCGGCGTCCCGAGCGCCGCGGCGTAGGCCGCCTGCGCCCGCCCCTGGTCGCCATACTGGGCGAGGGCGGCCGCGAGCTGGGCGCGCGCCAGCTGGGTCGGCAGAGACGCCATCTCGGTGTCGTTAAAGTAGCGCAGCGCGCCGAGGTCGTCCAAATTGGCGCGCGCCAGATCGTAATGCGCATAGGCCAGCGCAGGCAGGTCCTTCGGATCGGAGTGGTCCTGCCGCGTGTAGTCGCGCAGCCAATTGAGCGCACCCTTCAGCGCATAATCCGGCACATTCTTGCCGTGCTCCTTGGCGCGCATCAGGAAATCGGTGGCGTAGGCGTCGAGCCACGGCACCGTGTCTCCCGTGTCGTCCCAAACGCCGAAGCTGCCGTCCGAGCGCTGCATTCCGACGACGTGCTCGATCGCGTTGTCGACCGCTTGCGCCGGGTTGAAGCCGGGGTCGGTCCGCCACAAGGCGGCGACCTCCTCGACATAGAGCAGCGGCAAGGCGCGGCTGGTGGTCTGCTCGATGCAGCCATAGGCGTAACGGTCGAGCGCCCGCAACAGCCCGGGCACGTCCCAATCGGGCCGCGGGCTGACCGTCAGGAACGCCTCCCCCGTGCCCGGCAGGAACTCGGCGGCGGGCCCGTCATCCAGCGTGACGCTCTGCCCCGCCGCCAATTGCCCGACGAACCGGCGCAGCTGATAGGATTGCGCCGGCCGCACCCCGACCGTGAAATCGCGCGCGATGCGCAGGTCGCCCGGACCGCTCAGCTCCATCCGGATGGCGATGTTGCCGATCGCGGCGGCCGCGAGCGGGAAGCTGTCGCCGGCGCTGCCGCCGGCCGCGAGCGCGAAGGAGCGGTCGACCGGCGCCGAGAACGCGCCGGCGCCGCTCGCCGACATCGTGAAGCGGTACGATCCGGCCGCGCCTTCGAGGTTGTTGATCGCGACGCCGATGCGCGCAACGTCGCCCGGTGCGAGGAAGCGCGGCTGGGAGACCGTGGTCACGACCGGGTCGCGCACGATCATCTTGGCCTCGCCGCCGCCGACCTTATGGGCCGAGAGAGCGACCGCCATCAGCCGGAGCTGGCCCTGGAAATCGGGGATGTCGAAACGGATCCGGGCGTTGCCGTCGGCATCGAGCTTTACGATTCCCGAGAACAACGCGACGACGCGACTGCTCTTGTCCGGCAACCCGGCGACCGAGCGCCGCGCGAACTGGTCGCCGCCGCTGCGCAGGATGCCCACCCCGTTGGCGTTCGCATCGATCAGCCGGCCGTAAAGATCGCGCAGCTCGACCCCGAGCTGGCGCTTGCCGAAGAAGTATTTGTCGGGCGCCGGGGTCGCGAAATCCGTCAGCTGCAACACCGCCTCGTCGACCGCGGCCAAGGTGACATAGGCCTCCTCGCCGGGGTCGAGGCCGGCGACCTTGACCGGCAGCTCGATGCCCTGGCGCGGCCGCGTCGAGATGGGCGCGTCGATCGCGACGGAAAGGGTGCGCGCGGTTGCCTCGATGCCGAGCCAGGCGACGCCGACCGCCCGCCCCGGCCCGCGCTGCCGTGGGGCCGCGGCACCGTTCGGCGGGGGCGGCCCCGGGGGCGGCCCCGGGCGATAGGCGCTGACCAGCGCATAGGCGCCGCCGCCCCACGCCGCATCGACCGGGATCTCGATCGTCGCGCCCTCGGCCGGGAGGCTGATCGAACGCAGCGACAGGATACGATCCGAGGCGATCGCCAGCTCGGCCTCACCAGCGAAAGGCGCCTTGACGAACAGGTGCGCGGTCTCGCCCGGTTTATAGCTCGGCTTGTCGAGCGCGGCTTCGAGCTTGTCCGGCACGTCGGGCAACTCGGCTTCGACCCACCAGCCGACATGAAACCGCAGGCTCGTCGCTGCCCCGGTGGCAGGATCGGTCACCTCCCAGCGGTACCGGCCGGGCGCCATCGTGCGCGACAAAGCCGCCGGATCGCCGGAGCCGATATCGAAGGTGCCGGCTTCCACCGGCTCGTCCCGCACATCGACCCGATTGGTCCACGAGCCGTTTACCGAATACCACTCGTAATGCCACTGCTCGCGCAGCAATTCCCATCGCAGCCCTTTTGCGTCAATGCGCTTGCCGCCGGGGTCCACCGCGATCGCCTCGACGCGCGCCGGCGCCCCTTCCGCAACCTCTTCGCCGTCGGGCGAATGCAGGCCGATCGCCAGCGGGCGCTGCCGGATCGGCCGGGTCAGCGATTCGCTAACCGCGCGGCCGCTCGGCTCGATCACGCTGACCCGTATCGTTGCGGCCAGCGGCCGGGTCTTGTCGGGCAGGTCCGAGAGAGACAACGACACGGTCGCGCGCCCGTTCTGATCGGTTGTCGGAGCGTCGAGGTCGCGTCGGTCGCTCGAAAACTCCTCGCCGACCAGGCCGAACTGGAAACCGGGCTCGGTCGGGAACGGCTTGTCGTCGAGCGCGATCGTCGCCTCGGCTTGCACCGCCAACCCCGCCCCGGGCGCGCCGTAGTAGTAGTTCGCAAGCACTTGAACGGGAAAGGCCGCGGCCGGGCGAACCGGCTCGTTGGCCGCCGTCAGCTCGACTTTGAGCTGCGGCGGCACGAAATCCTGAACCTGAAATTCTGCCGTGCCGATCGGGTCGGCTTTGGGATCGAGCTTGAACTCCACCCGCCAAGCGCCCATCCGCGCATCGGCCGGGATCGCGTAGCTTTGGTGATAGATGCCGAGCGCCCCGCCCGGCCGGTCCCCGGCAAGTTGGCGCTTATCGGCCTCGACGCCATCGGGGCGCAGCAGGCGGGCGGTGATCGGCAGTCCCGGGCTCGAATCGGCCTTGTCGTCGCGAACCAGCGCAACCAGCTGCACCGCCTCGCCCGGCCGATAGATGCCGCGGTCGGTATAGAGAAACGCATCGACCGGGCCCGGCTGCGGGCGGCCGACGACCCCGCGATCGCTCAAATCGAACGCGCCGCGGCCGATTTCGATGAAATTGAAGTCGCGATCCGGCCCGTATGCCATCACGGCATAGGGCTCGTCGCCGCCCTTGCCGTGCAGCAGCCCGGCTGGGAACCGGGCAAGCCCGTCATTGTCGCTGGTCGCCGCCCCGAGCAGCGCGTTGTTGTGCGCGTAGAGCCGCAGCTCGATCCCGCCTTTCGGTTTCCCGCTGGCAAGCGAGCGGACATCGACGGCCATCTGATCCCGACCGGTATAGGCGGCGAGGCCGAGATCGGAGACGAGGACCCAGTTCGTGGCGAACTGCGCCTCCTCGTCCGGCTTCGCGTCTGGGCGCTCGACGACGGCGAGGTACACGCCAGGCCCCTTGTCGCGCAAAATGTCCTTCAGCGGGATCGCGGTCACCACGGCGCGGTTGCGCTCGCCCGAGATCGCCATCTCGCCCTGCCAAACGAGACTGCCGCTGCGATTCATGACCTCATCGACATCCTCGGAGGAGAAGCTCATCGTCAGCTTCTCGGAATCGAGGCTCGGCACAAGGTTGCGATCGTTGACCCGCAGCAGCCGCAGCTTGACTCGATCGAGGTTGATCGTGGTCACCGGAAGCCCGGCCGATCCCTCGCTCGGCAGCACGTAGCCGGTGCCCGAGAAGGCGATCGAGGGCTTGCGGTCCGGGACGACGACTCGCGTCTTGAAGATCTCCCGCGTCTTCTCGCCGGTGGCGGCCGGAAACCCGGCGAGAACTTCGACCTGGTAGTTAACGCCATGCTGCAACCCATTGAGGCACAGCGTTTCGTCCCGCGCGGTCACGATCCCGTCGAAATTCGGTTCGGCCCGCACAAGGGCGCCGTAAGAGAGGTCAGCGCCCGTTCCGACCTTCTCGTTGAAGCGCAAGCAGGCCCGCGCCCCGTCCGCCTCCGCCTCGATCTCGACCTTGGTGACGCGGAAGGCGACCAGCCGGCGCAGCTGATCGACGCGCTCGGCAATCGCGGGCAGATGCGTGAAGGCCAGCCCCGCCTCGAACGCGGCCAGTGCCTCCTTCTGCTTGTCATGGCGGTCGTAATCGCGGCCGATCACGAAGAGCGCGGTGCCGCGCTCGACCGGGTCGGTCGATTTCAGATAGGCGTTGTAGGCGCTCGCAGAGGCGTGGTCGTCCTCGGCAGCGAGCTGGTTCTGCGCCAGCCGCAGCCAGACGAGCCCGTCATCCGCGCCATAGGCGATCGCGCGGGTAAGCTCGTCGATCGCCGCCGCATAGCGCTTCGCGCGGTAATCGGCCTCGGCATCGCGCCGCAATCCGGGGATGCGCGTCGGCATCCTCGCGTTGGCGGGGATGCTGTCGAGCAGTTCCTGGCGGTACTGCTGCGCCCCCTCCGCCAATTCCTTGGACTGATATTCCTGCGCCGCGACGGGCGCCGCGACCAACCCCATGACGAGCAGCACGACAGCGCGCAGCATCGACCACCCCCGAGCAAATCGAGGTGGAACTTAGCATTGCTCACGCGGCGCGGGGAACCGTGCTGCTCTCGCCGAAAGCAGGCGCTGCGGCTTGAGCCGGCGGGCGAAACTGTAGCACTGTGCGGCCCGCGCAGGCGCAGCGGAGGGTCGCGACATGAAGGTCGGTTTTATCGGTCTGGGGATCATGGGCGCGCCGATGGCGCTCAACGTGATCAAGGGCGGACATCAGCTCTTCGTCTACGGCAAGAGGCGGCTGCCTGCGGAAATACGCGACCAGGGCGCCACGGTGTGCGACACGATCCGCGCGGTCGCCGAACAGGCCGAAACGATCATCTTGATGGTCCCCGACACGCCCGATGTGAAAAGCGTGCTGTTCGATCCGGACGGGGTCGCCGATGGCCTCTCGGCCGGCAAGACCGTCGTCGATATGAGTTCGATCTCGCCGATCGAGACAAAGGAATTCGCCGCCGAGATCGCGAAAAAGGGCTGCGACTATGTCGACGCGCCGGTCTCCGGCGGCGAGGTCGGCGCGAAGGCCGCCTCGCTGACGATCATGGTCGGCGGCTCGGAGGACGCCTTCGCGCGGGTCAAGCCCTTGTTCGAGCTGATGGGCAAGAACATAACCCTGGTCGGCGCGGTCGGCGCCGGCCAGACCACCAAGGTCGCGAACCAGATCATCGTGGCGTTGACGATCGAGGCGGTCGGCGAGGCCCTATTGTTCGCGTCGAAGGCCGGCGCCGACCCGGCCAAGGTGCGGCAGGCGTTGATGGGTGGTTTCGCATCGTCGCGCATCCTCGAAATCCACGGCGAGCGTATGATCAAGCGCACCTTCGATCCGGGGTTCCGCATCGAATTGCACCAAAAGGATTTGAGCCTCGCCTTGTCGGGCGCCCGCGCGCTCAGCCTTTCGCTGCCCAACACCGCGACGACCCAGGAATTGTTCAACGCCGCGGCCGCCCTCGGCGGCAAGGGGTGGGACCATTCCGGCCTGGTGCGGGTGTTGGAGCACCTCGCCGGCCACAAGGTCACCGAAGCGGGCTGAGCGCGCGCCTCTCCGAGGGCGCAGGGCTAGTTCCCTGAGCGTGAAGCGTTGTTTGACTGTGACAACGTCATTCCGGGGCCCGTGCGAAAGCGCGGGAGCCCGGAACCCATGAACACCGGCCCGGCAGGATGAAAATCGGCCTCCCGCCATGGCCGGCACCGGCTGTGTGCTTGGGTTCCGGGCTCCCGCGCTTCGCGCGGGCCCCGGAATGACCAGAGAGGTAACTGAGCGCCGTGCCGCGGTCAGACCGGGCGGTCGCCTTTCAGCATGACACGGTAGAGGTAGCGCAGCTGGGCCATGTCGTAATCGCCGTTGGCCTTGTGCAACAGGCAGCGGTTGTCCCACATCACAACGTCGCCCTGCTGCCAGCGGTGGCGATACTGGAACCGCTCTTCGGTGGCATGGGCGAGCAAGTCGTCGAGCAAGGACATGGCCTCCTCCTCCGCCATGCCGACAATGCCCTCGACCCGGATCGGGTTCAGGTAGATCGCCTTGCGGCCGGTCTCCGGATGGATGCGCACCAGCGGGTGCGCCACCGCTTCCGGCACCTTGGCCTGGGCTGCGTTATCGAGCGCCATCAATTTCCGCTCGCTGTGACGGCTCTGATAAACGTGGATCGCCCGCAGCCCCTCGATGCGCGCCTTCAGCGCCGCCGGCAGCGCCTCGTAGGCGCTGTGCATGTTGACATATTGCGTATCGCCGCAGCTGTCGGGCAGCGCGACCGCGTGCAGCACCGTCGCCTTGGGCGGCTCGGCGGCGTTCGAGTGGTCGGTATGGTATCCCGCGCCCGGGATGTAGCGCTTCCCGTCGGGATAGCTGTCGCGGTTCGAGATGTAGTGGATCAGCGGGCATTCCGGCAACGCGAAGCGCGGGTTCTGCTGCGGGAAGACTTCACCGAACAATTGCACCGCGGCGAGGAGCTGTTGCGGGCTCAGCCGCTGGTCGCGGAAGACCAGAACCGAATGTTCGGCAAAGAGGCGGTTGAGCCGGTCCTGCAGCGCTCGCCCGACCGGCTCCCGCAAGTCGAGGCCGCGAATTTCGATCCCGGTATGCGGGGACAACCGCGCGGTTTCGTAATCGAGGATCGCAGAATCCATGACGGCGCTCCTATTCGGCTGCTGCGGCGCCGACAGCCGCCGCTGCCTCGGATCGATGGCCTTTCTGGTGGAAATAGTTGGCGCGGTAGAACTCGAGAACGAGGTCGCGGTAGACCGCCGGCGGATAATGGGGCGGGTTTTCGGCATCGGTGCAGCTCGGCAGGCACTCGATCACGCTGGCCGGGTTCGGGCTGTGGAAATAGGCGATCGAATAGCGATCCGAGCCGGACTCGTTCAAGACGCCGTGCGGCGTCGACAGGAAGCGATCGTTGGACCAGCGCCGCATCATGTTTCCCAAATTGATCAGAAAGGTGTCGGGGATGACCGGCGGCGGGAACCACTCGCCGGATGGCAGCCGCACGGCAAGACCGGGCACGTCGGTGCGCGCCAAGACCGTCATGAAGCTGTTGTCGGTATGCGGAGCCTGGCCGAAGGCGTTGTCCGCGACATCGTGTTGCGGCGGATAGTGGAGGAAGCGCAAGGTCGCATGCGCCTCATTCGCGAAGAACGGGCCGAAGTAGTCGGCCGGCATATCGAGCGCGAGCGCAAAGGCCGGCAGCATGCGGTCGCACATCGCTCCGAGCGCGTGGAAATACGCCATCATGTCTTCCCGCAGCCCGGCAGCATCTTGCGGCCACTGGTTGCGCCCGCGCAGCGGCGTCCCGGCGATGACGTCGGGATGCTCAGGCCCGCGATCGTGACTGATGAAAAAGCTCTCGTTCAGGTTCGGCCGGGTCGCCTTGTGCACGGTCGAGGCGCCCTGTACGGAGGCATTGACCGGGAGGTAGCCGATGTTGTTCTCGTTGAGCCGTAGCGCCATTTTTTCCGCGAGCGGCAGGGCGTGGAAGCGGCGCGAGGCGGCGAAGGCGCGTGCGACGATTTCCTGCGAAACGCCATGATTGCGGATGTAGAAAAAGCCGACATTCTCACAGGCATGACGCAATTGCGGCACGAGCCGGTCGAGCGCCCCCGGCTCGCCGGCGAAAACAGGCCCGTAATCGAGGACGGGGATCTGCGTCGCGGCGGCCTCGTAGTCGCGAACCCCGTGCTCCCGGAATAAATGCATGTCCGCCTCCTGCCGCGCGAAAGCGGGACTATAGAGCGGAGCGCGCAATGCGGGCCAGCGGCGTCGCGGCACCGCTAATATGGGCGGCTCGATCCGTACCGGGACGCTAGAACGATGCGCGCGGTTGCAGGTAGCGGATGTAAACCCAGCCGGTGCCCTCGGGGGAATACACCTTCCAGCACATGCATTCGCCCCCGACCGTGCCGGCGGGGGTGACCGCGGTGCCGCGCGGCAGGCGCGCGACGACGGCCGAGTCGTCTTCTTCCCCGGCGCGCAGATCGAGATCCGCGGTCGTGACGAATTCGGGCTGCGGCGGCGACACGCAGGCGCAAACCGGCAACGCGAGAGCGACCGCGGCGAAGCCCATCCGGATGCAGACGCCTAAGATTAAGCGCGGCCTCATCATTGTTTCCCTCGATGCCGCACTACAATTGGCCCGCGCAACCCCGAACAGGATTGGCGCCAAGCCGTGGCCCGTGCTGTAGAATCGCGCACGCCCCGCATCCGGGCAAGCGTATCGCCAGCGCGACCCGATCGCGGACGCAAGGAAGGACCACGCGATGACCGTTGTCGCCGTCGAGGAACGCGGGCCTGTATCGATCATCGCGATCAACCGGCCGGAGAAGATGAACGCGATCAACAAGCAGGTCGCGATCGATCTGCAGCAGGCGTTCGCCGCCTTCGATCGCGGCCCTCAGCGTGTCGCGATCCTGACAGGCGCGGGCGGGCGCGCGTTTTCGGCCGGCGCGGATGTCACCGACCTGCCGGAATTGTGGCGCTGCGTCCCGACCGTGGGAATCGTGACCGAGAAGCCGATCATCGCCGTCGTCTCCGGTTGGTGCATCGGCGGCGGCCTCGTCATGGCGATGATGTGCGACCTGCTGGTCGCGGCCGAGAGCGCGCGCTTTTCCTACCCCGAGGGCAAGGTCGGCATCACCGGCGGGATGATCGCGGCGCTCGCCGCGCGTATCCCGCATAAAATCGCGATGGAATTGATGCTGCTGGGCGAGCCGGTCTCGGCCGCGCGCGCCTATGAGGCAGGGTTCGCCAACCGGGTCGTGCCCGATGGGGCGGAGCTTTCAACCGCGCTGGAAATGGCCGAAAAGATCGTCGAGCTGGCGCCGCTCGCGCTGGCGACCATGAAACGCTTTGTCAACGAGCACGTGCTGCCGAAAGGACCCTCCGAACTCGCGGCCCGCTTTGCGGCCGAGCTGGCCGCGGTGCGCAACAGCGAGGACGCCGCCGAGGGGGTGCGCGCCTTCAAGGAACGCCGCCGACCGCAATACAAGGGCCGGTAGCCGCAGCCACCGGGCCGGTCGCACCGAAGTGATTCGCGCGCGGCGAGGGAACCGAGTCCCGAATCGTCAGGGGCGCAGCAGCTGCTGAAACGATTTCAGCTTGGCGATGCGGGCTGCTTCCTTCGCGGCGGCATAGTCGCGCAGGGCGGCCCGGTCGGGCTCCCCAACCGTAGCATGGGTCGGGACGACGCAGACGGTCGGACACCGGGTGATGCCTTTGCGGCGCGTAAACTCGGCTACGGCGGCTTCGTAATCGTTTTGCGACATGGCGGGCTCTCCTTCTGGCTGAGCGTCGCCCGCTCTATAGCGCCCGGCCCGTTAACGACGGGTTAGAGCAAAACTTGCCGCGAAAATTTTTTGCCCTGAACCCTTCCCCTCGCGCCGAGGTGGCATTCGGCGGCAACTCAACGGTATAGTTTAGTGTAACACTCGAAAGAGGGGCGAGCAGCCGAGGTTCAATCGTGGCGCACCCGGATTTCACCGTACGGTTTTGGGGAGTGCGGGGCAGCATTGCCTGCCCCGGCCCCGACACGGTGCGGTATGGCGGCAATACATCCTGCGTCGAGATCCGCTGCGATGGCCGCCATATGATCTTTGACGGCGGGACCGGGTTGCGGCTGCTCGGCCAGGAGATTGCGCGCACCCACGTCCCGGTCGACCTCGACCTGTTTTACAGCCACACGCATTTCGACCACATCGAGGGGCTTCCGTTTTTCGCGCCGTGCTATAATTCGCAGAACCACATCCGGATCTGGGCGGGTCACCTGCCCAGCGATCAGGGGATCGAAATGGTGCTGTCGAACATGATGATGGCGCCGCTCTTCCCGATCCCGATCCGGGTCTTCGCCGCCAAGCTCGACTTCATCGATTTCTCCGGCGGCGAGTCGCTGGTGCCGCATCCTGGCATCGAGCTGCGCACCGCACCGCTCAACCATCCCAACGGCGCGACCGGCTACCGCGTCGAGTTCGCCGGCAAGACCGTGGCGTACATCACCGATACCGAGCACCGGCCGGGACGGCGCGACGCCAATGTCATGAAGCTGATCGAACGGGCCGACGTCATGATCTACGATTCGACCTACACTGACGAGGAATACCCGGCGCATCGCCATTGGGGCCACTCGACCTGGCAGGAGGGCGTGCGCCTCGCCGATGCCGCGGGAGTCGGCACGCTGGTGATCTTCCACCACGATCCGGCGCATGACGACGCGTTCATGGACGCCATCGCGGCGGAAGCCGCCAAAGCCCGCCCGGGCACGATTGTCGCGCAGGAAGGCCTCGTCCTGCGGCCCTAGAGAGCCGGCATTATGGAAGGTCGGCGCACGTCGCCTCGGCGCCGGGACCGTCCGTACCGGTCAATTCGGCGGCGACGTACCGATCGAGCATGTCGCCGATCTCCATCGGGTCGTACCCGTAACGGGCGATTGCTCGCGCGCTCGATACGGTGAAGGAGTTGCGGTCCGCCGCGCGGAACTCTACGACGGAGCGCGAGCCGGCGCGCTGCCGCATGCGCTCGATCGCGCCCGCGACCGTCGTCATCCCGCGCGCCCCTAGCGTCGCCGCGTCGAAACCGGCGAGGCGCGACCTCAGCAGCCGGCCGGCGAAGGCCGAAAGATCGCTCGCATAGGCGGCGTTGTTGAACGGCGCATCGGGATTGAACGCCGTCACTGGCTCGTGCGCCAAAAGCCGCCGCAACGTCTGGGACAGGAAATTGCGGCGCGCGCCGCGCCCGATCACCCCGGGCAGCCGCAATGCCAAGCTCGGCAATATTGCCGCGCAATCGCGTAGCAGGCTCTCGCCGACATATTTGGTGACCCCGTAGAGGTCGGGGTCGCGGCGCGGCGCCGTCTCGTCGACCTCGCGCGCCTCGATAAGCCCGTAATAGGACAACGAGGAGGCAAAGACGAACAACCCGGCGCCCGCCGCGCGGGCGTAGCCGATCAGCGACTGCGTCAGGGCGACATTGTCCCGCACCAGCGCGTCTGCGGTTATCCCCGGCGCCGGCGAGCTGGCGGCGAAATGCAGGACCGCATCGATGCGCGACGGCAATTCGCGTGTCGAGCGCGCCGGGTCGGCGGCAACGAATTCGACGCGGGGGGCCGACCACAACTCCGCGGCGCGATGGGCCGTGCGGCGCATTGCGATAATGTCAAACCCGTCGCGGGCCAGATCGCGCGCGACATGACCGCCGAGAAAGCCGGCCGCACCGGTGACGAGAACGCGCATTGGCGCCGCGGGTTACAGCTCTCCCTGCTCGAGCGTTTCTCCCATATAGGCAATGTAGGAGCGGCCCCACCAGCTCACTTCGAGGTGACGGACGAACTGGAACCGGCTGCGCTTGCGGAACTCGCAAAACGCCTTCGCCACGCCTTTCTCGGGAGAGCCCTTGTAGCCGGCGAACAGATCGTCGATGTAGATGACGGTACCCTCCTGCAACAGCGGCTCGATAAAGGCAAACACCGGCACCGCCGATTCGTAGAGGTCGCAATCGACCGTCACCAATGCGGCCTTGTTCTCATGGTCGCGGAAGCGGGCCTGCAATGCGCGGGTCAGCGTGTCGGCATAGAAGCCCTTCACGGTGACGATACGGTCGGTGTAGATGCCATGCGCATCGACCAGCTCGCGGAAACGTTCTTCCGAGGTGGCGAGCGCACCGCGTTGCCAGATCTCGACATTATGGTCCTGCCGGTTCTCCGGCAGCCCGGCGAAGCTGTCGAAGGCGAAGAATTTCATCCGGTCCAGGCCGTGCCGACGCGCCTCGGTCAGCGCCATGCGAAACGTGCGAACGCGGTGACAGCCGAATTCGAGATAGTCGCCGCGAATGCGGTTCTCATTCAGGAAATCGAATGCCCGGATGAAGAAGCGCTGCTTCTCGCGCTGGCGGTTGACCTGGTTGTAGACGATCTCCCGGTCGCGGTCCCAGTCGGACAGCTCTTTGCCGTCGGCGAGCTCGATCCAGGGTTCTTCGAGCTTGCCGGTCACCTCGAACGGATCTGATGCCATGGGTTCCTGCCGATGCTGGTGCGGGTCGCGCCGGGTCAGGAGCGGACCGCCTCCGCCACCTTGAAGGCGTGAAGGATCGTGTCGTCGATATCGACATTGTAGAGATAGCTGCCGGCCCGTCCGATCGAGAACACCCCGTCCGGCATCTCGTCGAAATAGCGTTTCGCACGGCGTTTTTCCGATTCGAACGGCAGCGGGTAGTGCTTGTTGCGCAGCGATGGAATCTCGATGCTGATCAATGTCGTCGCGGCCTTATGCCGGGTGAACTTCTTGTATTCGACGACGCGGGTGTAGGGTTCGTCGCCGGCATAATAAACGAAATACACATGCTCGGGCAGTGCGAACTCGACAGGCAGCACAAGTAGTTGCAGGTCGCGCCCGATATAGGGCAGTTCGCCGTAACAGTAATCGAACAGGATGTCGGGCGAGATCGTACTGACGATGACGTCGAAACGGCGTTCCTCGCCCTCGACGACAACCGTCTTCCGCGGGATGTCGTAACGCTCGATCCGGGTCGACAGCAACACGCGGACCCCCTCGGTGCCGATCCGGAAGATGTCGTCATAACCGTTGAAGGCGATGGGATAGGCGGAGATCGCGCTGTCCCAGGCGGCACGCGGCCCCTCCTTGATCGTGACGCCCTTGGGCGACCAGGTGAAATCGTCGATTGCCTTGTTGTCGTCGATCATCCACATCTTGCGCGAATAGCGGTCGACGAATTTGTCGTAGAGTGTACGCCCGACCGAGCGGATCCAATACTCCTCGAAATTCGCCGCAGACGCGGCGTTGTTGAGGCGCGCGACGCCGGCTTTGTCCAATGACGCAAGCTCTACTGGGTCAAGCGCGCGCAAGGCAGCGATATTGATGTCGGACAATTCGCGGCGGATCTGGTCGCGCTCCGGCATCTTCTCGATATCGTTCACATGGATCGGATAGCCGTAGAAGGTCTCGTCGCGCTGCACATAAGTCAGAAATTCATGATCGGGGCAGCGCCGCAGCGGCACGTAACGGTTCAAGTACTCGAATGTCTGGGGAAAAGTGGTCAAAAAATGCCGCGGGCCGAAAGTATGCGGGTGGCCGCCATAATACATCGTGCGGTTGCCGGCACCGAGAAACGGGGCGCTTTCCACCAGGGTCACGTCCCAGCCGCCCATTAGCATCAGCTGATGGGCCGAGACGACACCGGCAAACCCGCCGCCGATCACGAGAGCCGATTTCATGGCCGCAGCTTATCGCGGCTCGAACGCCGTCGCGCAATCCCGCCGATCCCGGAGGGACGGACATGCCCGCTCTCGATCCGCGGCGTCAACATGGAAACTCGGGCAGTTGGCGCCCTGCGGCGACCAGTTCGGTCAATGCCGTTTCGACCAGGGTCACGACCTGTCGGCGAGTGTACATCGAACCCGAGGGGGCGAAATACATGCGGTCCAGCCACGGCGTCTGCAGCATGTATCCGGAATAGAAATTGCGGCGACCGTAGCACTGGTCGAACAGCGGATTTCCCTCGCGCACCATGACGATATTGTTGAGACAGAGCTGTCGCGTAACGCGGCCCTTTGCGGTGGCGAACTTGACGTTTCCGGCGAAGGCGCAGAACACCGGCGCGAATCGCGCTTCGGCGAGGATCCCGAGCAGGTCGGACAGGGTCCCGTGCCCCTCCGCCCCGGTGCACTGGACGAGAAAGATGCCGGCCGGCGCCAACACGCGTCGAAACAGCGCCAGATAATCGCGCAGCGCTGCGCGCGACATCTCGTTCAGGTTAGCGTTCGCTGTGACGATGTCGAAATAGTCGCGGCGCGCCAGCACGCGATCGAGGGACCACCACGGGTAGTGATAGCATTTGGGCTCGCCGAGCAGCTCGCGATCGAGCGGGACCGCAGCGTCGCGATCCTGCGTGAGACCCGTATAGACATTGCGCGATTCGGGGGCATGCACGTCGTCGACGAACAGCCCCCCGAACAGGTGGCGGTCGATCATCGATTGCAGCGCGTAAAAGCTCTCGCACGCTTCGGTCTGAGTGTAGTTCTCCAGCGCCGCATGCTGCCGCAGGAAGAAGGAGAGATAGCCGCAGCCGGGGCCGACCTCCAAGACGCGGCGGAAGCCGGCATCGAAGCCGCGCATCTTGCGGTACAACAGCAGCGACGACATCATCGTGGATAGCGGGAGCGTCGGTTGCCGCAGCGGCAACCATTGCATCTGAAAGAGGATCGACGACACCAGCGCCCGCACCAACAGGCTGAGGTCCTCGGGCGGCAGCCCCTGCGTTTCTTCCATGAACGCTTCGAACCGACCTTCCTGCATCGTATCGAGCAGCTGTCCGACCTCGTGCGGGCTCTCGATCCGCACCGGGAAGCCGACCCGCGCGAACCAGTCGACGCTGTGAGCCTGCGCCACTCGCCAATTGTCGAGATGGGCATGCGCGCGCCGTTCGGCTTCGCGATAGTCAGCGATCGGAAACATTCGCCTCCCTCTCCGCCGCGGCCAGGATCGTTTGGGTCAGCGAGGCGCTGATCGAGTCGACGCAGGCCTGCATCCGCGCCGTCGGAGCGTTGCCGGCAGGCAATCTGCCGAATGGGTTGATTTCGGAGATCAGGCCGCTGCGCGACAACAGCGCCGTGGCCTCCGCCACATGTCCGAGGTCCCAGAGCATCTCGGCCGTGCGGCACGCCAGCGCGCTGTGCGCCGGGTCCACCTCCAAAGCACGCAATGAGTAGGCGACCGCCTCGTGTTGCCGGCCCTGGCGATGCGCAAGACGCGCCCTGAACTCCATCGCCCGCGCATAGGCATCGCCGAGCCAGGCGGAGGCCGCGGCATGGCGCCGATATTCCGGGTCGCGCCACAGCGGTTCGGCGATGTCGGCGGCCGCCCCGAGCCGGTCCTGCGCGGCTTCGCGCAGCGCCGCCTGCATTCTGACCAGCGGGTTGGGGTCTTGCGCGGCGGCCCGCCAATCGAGGCCGCGATCGAGTTCCGCGTGCAAGCGGGCCAGCAATTCCAGCACCGGAGTAGACTCGAGATCCGCGATGCGGTTGAAGGTCCGAACCACCCGCAGCGGCTCACCGGCCATATTGGCCGAGACGAGGCCGTCGAACAGACTCTGTCCCGCACCGGCGAAATCGGTCTTCTGCGCCGGGCTGGGGCGCAACTTCAGATAGAGCCGACGGGCGTGGGCGGCAATCCTCCCGGTAATGCGTCCGGGTAGGCTCCACAGATAGGCGTGCACGGCGACGCGCCTGACCCATTCGCGCCGCCTCATTCCCCTTGAGGCGCGGAAGTGCCCCCGGAGCGCTCTCCTCACCTCCCGGCGCGGCGTGGATCTGCGGACATCCCGGAAACCTTGCCCCGCTACGGGCCGAAGCGGGTCGAAGAGGCAAACACGGAGGCGCCCCCGCATGATTACATCGATGCGCCTGACCCGCCCCGCAATCGCGGAGGGGTCCGCGGCGGCGACGCCCGGCACTTCGGTATAGACCGCCGTGCACAGGCCCCCGGCGGCCGCGCGCTGTGCCAGGGCGAAACACGTGCCCGGCGCCATTTCGAGCGCCTGGGGCACGTAGTGCCGGCAGAAGAAGGTCTCGGCGGCGAATTTCCCGGCGGCGATCGACCGCACCGCCGCCCTTGAGAGCCTGCGCGGCACGAAGACGGTCGCCGTCTCGCTGCCGCGCAGCACCCGGCGCACCCGCGACGACAGCAACGGCACCATCGCAAGCCACAGCACCTGCCGCGACACCCCGCCGCGCAGCAAGCGTGATGACGTGAAGACCGCCTGCACGGTCTCGATCAGCGCGAGCGACATCGCGCATCGCCGTTGCGCGAACCGATCGGGCCGCGGATGCGCGCCCGCCGCGCCGCCAACCATGACGCTGCCCGCATCGGCATAATGCGCGTCGCCGGTGCGCCGGTAGCACATCGCCCAGGAGCCGAGATTGATCAGCCGCGCCCGCCTGACCCCGCGCGACTCCCAATGAGCATAGAGCGGGAGGTATTTCAGCGTCGCTTCCAGAGACAGGCCGAGCGCCGGCAACACCTCAATCTGTGCCGCAACCGAGACCGGCACGAAGGTCGGCGCAACCGGCGCGTACCTCGGAAGGACTGCGCAAGGATGCGATCCGACCTCGCGGATTGCAAAGCCGGCGCCGGACCGGGTCAGCAGATATTCCGGATGCGTCGTGAGCCGCGGCGACGCGGTCAACGCGCAGGCATGTTTCGGGTGGATGTAATTGGCGAACAGTCGCAACAGGTCGCGATCGTCGATCGACAGCGTACCGTCGCGCTCGCGGCAATGCTGGTCCACCGCGATGGCGCCCGGCTCCTGGGCGATCTGCGGGATCGGGAAATAGACGACGGGCGTCTGCCGCGACAGGTGGCGAATGATGCGGGTCAGCGCGTTGCTGACATAGATCACGTCGGGAATGATCAGGATTAAGGCGGCGTCCGCGGCGAGCGCGTCGCAATAGGCGCGGTGCCACGGGGTCCAATGGTCGATGTTGCTCCGGATCGCGGTTTCTTCGAGCGTCGTGTAGACGACCGGCAACAACCGCGCGAGCCGAGTCATGAACGGCCCCGCCGCGATCTCGACCGCATCCCTGCCGCGCGTGTAGACGGAAAACGTGCAGTCGTGGCGGGCCGCGGCGTGGACCAGATTGCCGTCGCTCAGCAGGCTCGCGAGACAGAAACGATCGAATTGCTCGATATAGCGCGTGCCCCACACCGAGACACAGAAATGGATGCGCATGTCGCCGAACCCGTTGCCGAGGCCGGCCGCTAGCCGCGATCCGGGGCGGGCCGGTTCGGCGACGCCGCGGCCAAGGCCCGGCGGTTCTGAGCCGTCACGAGCGGGCGGTAGCCGGCGATGCCGGACTGCGCTCTTTCATCATCAGCAGCATGCCGTTGTTGAGGGGCAATAACAGCCGGCGATAGTTGTTCGCCCGCGCCGCCGCCTCGGCGACGGCGCGCGCACCCTGCCCTTTTTCGGAGCGCGGCGGGCGGTTCACGGCGTCGCCGTGGAAGAACACGTCGTCGATGACGACAACCCCACCCGGCGCGAGCAACGGCTCGGTCATCTCGACGTAGTCGCGATAGCGCTCCTTGTTGCCGTCGATGAAGACGAGGCCGAAAAGCTCGTCGCGCGGCAGCTTCGGCACGATGTCGAAGGCGTCGCCGATGCGCAGATCGATTCGGTCGGCGACCCCGTTGCGCGCGAAATTGGCGCGGCAGATTGCGGCGAATTCGTCGAATTTCTCGATCGACACGACCTTGCCACCGGGTGGCAGGGCGCGCGCGAGGTAAATCGTCGAGACGCCTATAAAGGCACCGATTTCGAGGATGTGCGTGGCGCCGGTCATCCAGATCAGCATTTGCAGGAACCGAAGCGCGACCGGGTTCGAGGCCATCTCCTCGATCGTGAAGCGTTCGCTGGTCTCGAGGTCGAGTTCCGCCATCGGGTCGGCGATGCCGCTCGCCTCGACGACCATTTGGTACAGCGCCTCGACATAGGTCTCCGGCGGACCGGCATATTGGTCGCTGTTGGCGCGGCAGGTCGGCAGAAGCTTGTCGGCGAAGGTCAGCTTCCGGGCGGTCATGACGGCTCGGCTCTTTTCTCTGCTGCGCGGCGCGGGTTCGATTCGAGCCCAAGGCGCCGGAGGCGCACCCTACGCAAAGCTCCGGGCATCCGCCACAGTCGATTTGGCTGGCGACCGCCGCCGAGTTGTCCGGGGCGCTAAAGCCTACTCTTCGCCGCTTCGACGATCTTGTCCCGCGGCGGCCGCCGCGCATTCGGTGGTCGGGTTGACACTCCGCGTTTGCGAACGGCATTGTCGCCGGTCAGCGGCGAGCGCTCGGCGGCCGCTTTTCTTCGCAATCCCGCAAAGGCCGGTTTTGGGCGAAATCAACCTGCTGCGGCGCTATCCGCGCGCCAAGCGCAACATCGAAAAACGTACGACGGCGCAAAGCCCTGAAAACATCCGAATCGCACGCGACTACGGCCGCGAGTATTTCGACGGCTCGCGCGATACGGGCTATGGCGGCTACCGCTATGACGGGCGCTGGCGTCCGATCGTCGAGGACATGATCGCGCATTGGCGATTGCGGCCGGGCGACCGGGTGCTCGATGTCGGCTGCGCCAAGGGTTTTCTCGTCAAGGACATGATGGCGGCCTGCCCGGGCCTAGAAACGTTCGGCCTCGACATTTCCGAATACGCGCTGATGCATTGCGAGCCGGAGGCGATCGGGCGCCTGCATCTCGGGAACTGCGTCAAGCTTCCGTTCCCGTCGGGCAGCTTCGCGGCCGTCATCGCGATCAACGTCGTCCACAATCTCGATCGGGCGGACTGCATCCGCGCCGTGCAGGAGATCGAGCGGCTGGCCCCCGGACGCGGCTACATTCAGGTCGATTCGTACCGCAGCCCGGAAGAGAAGGAGCTGTTCCTGTCCTGGGTGCTGACCGCGAAGACCCATTACGACCCAGCCGGCTGGCGCCAGCTCTACGAAGAAGCCGGCTATACGGGGGATTATTATTGGACGATCATCGAATGAGCGCTCGGACCGAGAGCGACGCACAACGCAACAGTTTCGACAGCGCGGCCGCGCGCCAGCGCTGCCTCGCTTATCGCCGCCGCATCCTCGACATATCGCAGCAGGTCTCGGCGCTGCATATCGGCTCGGCCTATTCCTGCACCGAGATCGTCGACTGCATCTATCACGCGCTGATGCGCTGGCCCGCGCCGGGCCACTCGCCCGACACCTTTCTGATGTCGAAGGGCCACGGCTGCATGATCCAATACGTGATCCTCGAAGCGCTCGGGATCCTGAGCCGAGCCGACCTCGACGCCTATTGCACCCCGCAGGGGCGGCTCGGGGTCCATCCCGATATCGGCAACCCCGGGATCGTCGCTGCGACCGGCTCGCTCGGGCACGGCCTGTCAATGGCGGTCGGCATGGCGTTGGCGGAGCGCGGGCGGCAGCGCGACGGCGTCATCTACACGGTATTGAGCGACGGCGAGGTGCAGGAAGGCTCGACCTGGGAAGCCGCGATGATGGCCTCCTCCTTCGGGCTGCGAAACATCGTCGCCTTCGTCGACAACAACGATTTCCAGAGCCTCGGACGCACCTCCGAGACGCATCCGAGCTTCTACCCGCTGATCGACAAATTCGCGGCATTCGGCTGGGCGGCGGTCGAAGTAGATGGAC